>WLWF01002419.1_pt1 | contig 13554 bp, 8 predicted proteins | sample 6718331 | NCBI WGS metagenome assembly WLWF01 (sample SAMN12718692, study PRJNA515312) | sponge metagenome | isolation source: marine sponge | host: Mycale hentscheli | place: New Zealand: South Island, Marlborough, Capsize Point | collected 2003-05-01
ATCGACTTTTAGGGTCATTGGAATTTCACTCGATGTGGATAGGCGGTAATAATGATCTTTCTGGTCCTTGTTAAGAATTTTCAGGGTATATACATTTTCAATCCATCCTTCATCCACTTCCCGGTACAACGTATTTCTATCCCGAATGACGTCCAGATCCAGGGGAATTCGTTGAGAAATGCGGTACCCCACTATCAACAATAGTGATAACAAAATTAAACCATAGACAACAATTCGGGGTCGAAGGATTTTCGTCGTTTTCCCTAGCAGGACATTTTCAGTGGTGTATCGAATGAGCCCCTTGGGAGAGCCAACTTTTTCCATGACATCATCACAAGCGTCTATACAGGATGCACACCCAATGCATTCGTATTGTAAGCCGTCGCGAATATCTATTCCTGTCGGACAAACCTGGACGCAAATAGTGCAATCAATGCAATCACCTAACCCCAATGCTCCAGGATCCTTCTTGCGGCGGGACCCTCGAGGTTCACCCCTCGCCTTATCATATGAAATGATCATGGTGTTCCTGTCGAACATGGCGCTTTGAAAACGTGCATAGGGGCACATATAGATACATACCTGCTCCCGCAGCCAGCCCGCATTACCATAGGTTGCAAAGCCGTAGAAAAATATCCAGAACGTCTGCCACGGTCCGGTGCTGAATGTTGCTACCGCATGGCCTAGCTCTCGAATTGGGGTGAAGTAACCCACAAAGGTATAGCCAGTCCAGATGGATAACCCTATCCAGATGCTGTGCTTAATTGTCCGTTTTGATATTTTCTGAAAATTCCATGGCCCCTTCGCGAGTTTGACCTGTCGGGAACGGTCCCCCTCAACTTTTCTCTCTATCCATAAAAAAACTTCAGTCCAGACTGTTTGTGGGCAGGCATAACCACACCACAATCGTCCGGCCAATGCAGTAAAGAAAAATAACGACAACGCCGCAATGATCAATAATGCTGACAGATAGATAAAATCCTGAGGCCAGAAAGTCACGCCAAAAATGTGGAACTTGCGGGCCACTAGATCCCAGAGAATCGCCTGTCGGTCATTCCAGGTAAACCATGGAGTTAGGTAATAAATCCCCATAAGGACAACCACACCAGTCAAACGCATTCGTGCAAACAGTCCGTGGACTTGCCGCGGATATATTTTCTGGCGCTTGGCGTACAGAGCCTGGTCTAACTGAGCATCCATCCTGGGTATGGTTGATGTCGGCCTGGCTGATGTCGATCCGGCTGATGTCGACCCTGTTGTCGGCGTTACATCCAGTATCAATTCTGCTCAGTGAAATTAGAGAGAGGGAATAAGGCGAAAGACTTCACTCCTGTTCGTATTCCTGGGACAGGCTATAAACATAGGCAGATAACAAATGCACCCGGTCTTCTCCAAGGAACTCCTTAGACAAGTATTTAATTGCCTTACCTACGTCGGGAATTTGAGAGTCAACTATCATATTTACACCAAATGATTCGTCAACCATTCGCACATATTTCTTAGGTACAAGAGCAGCACGTAATTCATCAACATCCTTTGCACCAACAATCTCAGTAAAGAGATCAAGTGCATCATCGTTCATTTGTGCCTTAGTGTACCGGAAACCATCAACATTAGCAGCGAAGTCACCACCTTCATTGAGATCATCAACAAGCCTAGAAACAATAGCCCTTGATGGTTCATCTAATTCCATACCATCCTTCAACATAGGTTTAGAGATGATAGGAGCAGGTAATCCTGTTGATGTACCGGACCTAATAGCAGCAATATCACCTGCATTACGAGCTACATTAGCCCTAGGAATGGCTTGTGTAGGACGTGCAGACTCAGGTGCTAATGGTGATTGCACATCAGCATCGAAGGTAGTCCTTTGAGGATCTTGCTGTAATTTTTTAGCTCCAATTTCATCGGTCTGCCATCCACGAGATGCTTGACCTTCTTCAATAGCAGAAGCTAATGGATCAACAGTTGCAGATGTACGACCAGTATTAAAGTAGGTTTGGAATAACGCAGCATTCTCTTCAATCAATGCATCCTGCTTAGTTTGCAGTAATGCAATATCAGATGGATCAGTAGTATTAGCTAGTTCATCTGTAATCTGAGCAATCTCTTCGTCTAATTCCATAGAACGAAAGACAGTATCAGGGTCAGGATTCTCTCTAACCTTTACTTCTTTAAATGATTTAGCTACATCATCCTTTGGTTCAAACCAATTCATGATGGGTTTACCTGCTTTAAACAAGTAACCAATAGCATCACCAATTACGGAAAGACCACCTGCTTCAAGCATAAGCTTGTTTTGACGTACTTCAGGTGAGTCATCATCCATTACCTGAATAGCTTGTGGAATCTTTAAACCCAATGGTCTACCAATAGATTCTAAGAATTCATCAGCACTACGTGCAAGACCTTCATCACGTTCTGAATAATCAGAAAGGTAAGCAATACTGGTATCAGCTAAAGCACCTGCAGTAACTGATGCAATACCAGCGGCAACCTTACCGCCATTAATAGCCGTGACTGCTCTACCAGCGGCAGGACCAGCTACAAAAGAAGCTGCAACACTAGGTACAATGACAGAAGCCATATCACGAGCAGCTTGAGTTGCTGGATTCTTAAATCGTGTCATTTCATCCCAATTGTCATCAATAGATGCAGCACCAGGGATGTTGCCAATGGCATCCATACCAAAGTCAATCATGCCAAGTTCTAACCCAGCCTTACCAAGAATGGCTGCTTCAGCTTCTACCTCAGTATCAGCGGTAGCTGCTTCAATACCTGCAGCAAGTGGTCGGCCAATAACAGGGACAGTCTGAGCTATAGCACCACCAGCTTTACCAATTGCAGCCTTATTTTCTTCAATAAATTTACCAGCTTTCTCCAAAATGTTTGGCTCTTCAGCCTTTGGTTCAGCTTCAGGTTTTGGAGGAGCTTCCGTAGAAGCTACCTTACCATCAGGTCCTGGCCTACCTTCTTCAACATTAGGTCCTTTGTAAGAACCATCATCTACAGTTTTATAGTACCTTTCAAGTTGTGCTTCGTCTTCAGGAGAAGTTGCAGGAGTGTATGTCATTATGCTTTAGATCCATGTAGGAATGAGAAACGTCTACCATCAGGTAGTTGAATTATTGCTTTATAACCAAAAGAAGTGTTATAACCACCAACTACACGAGCACCTCCTTTAAGCTTCAGCAAGCTGCCGTTAGCTGTCGGATAGTCCCATCCTAGGTGAATACCATTACGGTAGCTCCTAGAGGCATAGAAGGTTGTATTAGCAGGTCTTTCGCCTTTACCATAATACTTATTTGCTAGTTCTGATAAACCTACTTCTCCAAACTCAGGATCACTTACAGAAACATAGTTCTCTAGAGCATCCTCATCAAAGTAAGCATTAGTCTCATCAGCAGCAGTATCAGGGTTATCTACTTGTTTTACATCTGTATGTTCAGATGGATCCATACCAGGTGCCATGATATCTCCAGTCCTATAGAACACCTGCTTCATCGTAGGTGACATATAATTGGGATCAGTAGCAGGTGAACCCTTATATTCAATAATAGGTTGGTCTGGTTTAAATCCCATACCTTCCAACACACCTAATGTCTTGGTTACATAATTAGGATCAGTAGCATATCCTGCATTATAGATAGCTTCAATAGCTTGACGATACGTCTTAGCTTCTTTAAAACCAGGTGCTTTTGATACCCATGCAGTTAAGTCTTTTACTGACTCAAGTGGAGATGCATAGTTCTTCCAGGTAGCAGGTTGCTGCACCCATTGACCATCGATGAACTCTTTTGTTGTAGTACGTGTACCGACACCATCCTTACTCTTAATATTAAATAGAGCATTAGGACCATGTACAGTCTTACCACGTCCAGTCTCTAAGGCCCACATAGCAGCCGCTAGAGGAGGTGCTTTAAAGCCTGCTGCAGTAGCTAAGGACATTACATCTTGCTCGCCTTCATAGCCCGTACGGACCCTGTTGACGGCGTTGCCAGTACTGATAATAGATGTAGCAATACCAGCACGAGTAGGTTGCCTAAGAATACCCTCTAATGCAGGGTTATCTATAATCTGTTCCTGCAATACATCATATGATCCTGGCTGGATCTCTTGCTTGATACCAGCAGCTTTCATCTGCTCATTCAATACTTCATAAGGTTTCTTACCAGTCATACGTGCTACATCATTTACCCATGGTGTGTAGACAACAGAACGTCCATTCTTTACATCACCTTCTAAGTCAGCAAGATAACCTGTTGATAGATATACCTTCTCTTTTAGAAGACTAGGAGATGCAGAAATATCTTGATATTGTTGAGATACATCAGCACGTTGCTCACGTGTGAAATTTCCAGCTTTATACTGCCTTACATAACCCTTGGTACCATTAGCATCAGGTGAAGGTACAACATAGAATTGATTGTTCTTATCATCCATACCACCAGTAATAAAGGTTATAGTATCTTTCCTTGCTTCTATAGCGACCTGCTCAGGTGTTAGATTAGGATCTCTTGATAGATCAGTAATACGATCAATGTAGAAATCACCACCGGCTGAAGTAGCCCAATCAACACTAGCGTCAACACCAGTGCCAAGATCCAGCACACCTAACTTCTGACGAAACAAACCTCTGATTTCTTTTTCAACATCTTTTCGTGTATATCCTTCACGTAGTGGATCAGTTGTAGGACCATACAGTTCAATCTGACTATTTAAATTAGTCCGCTGTTCTGCACTAAGCCAACTCATGTTCTGCTGAAGGTCTAGCTCTGTTAATGTTCCCTGCTTAGCCTGTTGTTCTAGTCCTGCATAAGCAGTATCCATGTCAATCTTATCAGTATCACCAGGACCAAACTTCTCAAATCTTTCAATTGCACGTTGATAAAGTACAGGACTTACCTTCCTATACTTAAGCAGTCCTTTCCTGATCTTAGTCTGTTCAGCACTATCAATACGGCCATCATTTTCTAAAGCAGTACTTACAATAGTATCTACTTCTTCATCAACAAGAGCTGCATCACGGGCATCAACAGCAGTTTCAATCGATGTTTCACGCTTAGAGATGACACTATTTAATTCAAACAGTGCTTCACTTGATTTGACATCACCTAATGTACCAACCTGATCTCCATTAAACATGAATTGCTGATCATTAATCCATTTCTTAATGGCTGGTAGATCATTATCAAACTGTCCAGTTTCAATTAAGTCCTGTACTTGTGGTAGATATACACTATCTCTAATGAATGCCTTATCAATTGTACCATCAGGCTTCAAATACTTACCGCCAGACTCAACAGCAATCCGATTAATAGATTGCTCCATTGACATATTAGAGTCAGGATTATCATTCTGAGTAAAACCTACATAGATTTCAGAAGTAAGAACTCTCTCCTCAGATGCAGACTGTTGTTGTTCTTTTTTCTCTTCAACATCACGTTCATTTTCTGCTAAAAAGCTACTAGAGTATTTATCAGCAGGATCAAAGAAATTTTTTTGAGCCCAAACTGGGTCCAGTTTATCGATACCAGTACTGTTAGCTACTCTCATCTTTAGCTGTTCGGTGGCTTGCATTGCCATCGTCCCGCCACGAGCAAGAGCCTGCTCTACTGTCATATCAATATCTTCACCATCCTGATCCTGTACCGTTACAATTGAATCAAGATTTTCTTTGAAGTATTGAGGTAGATAAGATGCAGCATGAGCAGCCTTAGCCTTTTGCCAGATGAGTGGTTTATAACCTGCTCCCATCTGACGTATTGGTTCAGCCTGTAATTCACCAGCAGTCTCAGCAACCTGGTTAGCAGAAGCATTAGCAGTTGCATAATCAACCATGCTTTGGTTTTCTTCTGCTACCGTGAATCCAACAGTAAGGTTATATTGCTCAGGATCTGTCGCTCGTAGTTGAGTTAGCTCCTGTTTTGCTTCATAGAATTCTTCTAGATTACGTTCATTCTCAGCAGCAATCCAATCCTTAGTATATTTTTCACCAGCTTTAACTGAGAATTCACCCATTGATTTCCAGAAGTTTTCAGCATTAGCACCTTCTTGTTTAGTATTAGCAACTCGCTGTCTTTGATTACGTTCGACAGCGTCTTGATACCCACGACTGAACTGCTGTTCTAGCTGAAAATTTCTGTCCCTATTTTGTTGCTCGTCTCTTAATTTTTGACGCATGACCTCCATGTAAGAACGTTGCTGTTCTTGGATCATGCGCTCACTTTCTTGAAAGTTTTGAGACTTTTGTTTGTTAGCTTCCAGAATACGTCTTGAACGACCTGGATCCGGTGTAGAAGAAAAGGAGCCGTAGCTCCCATAAGATCTGTATGCCATTTTAAATTGTGTTGTGTTTACTTACCTTTTAGTGCATTACCAATACCATCGAAATTAATGCCAGCAATCTGACCTAATCCAGATCCAACAGCAGACAACATTGCTCCTCCTTTAGCCACACCTTTGATAGGTTTAGGTGTCGTCAATGGTTTCCTTGGATCTTGATAGATAGTCCTAGGTAGTTTGATAGGCTTAGGTGGCTTAGGTCCTGGAATAGGTTTAGTCATACGGTTCTTATCAGCCGTAATATTTGCACTATATTGATCCAGCGCAATACCCTTAACGTTAGCATTGAATGCTTTATTAATAGATTTAAGTGACTGGTTATACTCTTTCTTCTCGATATTACGTTGCTGAGTAGAACGACGCAGTGCCGTATTCTGTTCCTTATTAGTAAGATTATAATCTCTAGCAGCTGAACGATAGGCTTCTCTAGCTCCAGCTTGATTAGCTTTATAATCTTGTTTAGCAGCAAGTCTAGCGTTTTTAGAACGTTTAATATCAAATCCATATTGAGATAAGCTAGCATCTAATGAAGCCATTAGCTGACGCTTTTCTGTATTAATTGATTTGATACTATCCCTAAAGACTCTATTCTCTAGCTTTAACTTATCAGAAGTTTGTCGTTTGATGAGGTTACGGCTTTCCCTTGCATCACCAATCAGACGGTTTTTGTCCAACCTCTGACGATTTTGGGTTTCGTTAATATCTTTCTTTTGACGTTCAGCATCAACTTTAGCAAACTCTTTAATACTATTTTGTTGATTCTTCTGACGATCACGATCAGCTTGACTACGAGCCAGAGTATCCTTATCATCTTGAATAAGTCGATCTCTATCTGCAAGATCTCTATCTAATTTAGCATCAGCTTGGTCTTTCGATAAAGTGTTTGATCCAGCAGCAAATTCTAAATCTGCGTCAGCTTGATTGATTGCTCGATCACGATCTGCAATATTACGTGCGGAGGTTTCTTCTTGATCACCCTTGCGACGTTCATTAGATAAACGCTGCATATCTTGTAGACTGCCTGCTTCTGTAATGCGTCGTCTAATGTTAGTTAAACGATCTTCCTGCTGTAGACCACCTCGTAGGATACTATCAGTCAGTTGTGCATTAGCACGTCCTGCAGCAGCCATAGCTGAAGCTACTTGACGGACAGCAGACTTACCACTTCTACCAGATGCAGCAGCAGCTCCCTGAGCCTGTAGAGCTTCAATGTTATTAGCTTCCTGTTGGAATGCTTGAGTAGCACGTTGCTGCTGATATTCAAGACCACTCGTTACCAGTTCACCTTCTAGATCAGCTATACGATTATCACCTTCAAATAGTTGATACTTAGTATTATCATCTAAATCAGCAATAGCTTGATCCTTAGCAAGGTTTTGATCACCAAGTGTATCTTCTATACCTTCCTTACTTTGACCAATTTTTAATTGAGTTGATGCTAACTCACGATCAAGATTCTCTTTTAGCTGAGTAGTTGCAAGTTCAGAATCACCATAGGTATCATTAATATTAGCCTGATTCTGTTCACTAGCTAATGTTTGGTCACCAAAGGTATCCTCTATATTAGCAATATTCTGATTAATAGACATGATCTCTCGATCACGACTAGCATTAATAGAATCACGTTGCTGAGCATTCTGTAATTTTTGATCACCGAAAGTATCTTTAATACTATCTATATTCTGATCACGAGTAAGATTAGCATTTTCAATCTGATCTTTTAAAGCTTGCTTATTACCAAACTTTGTAGTTCGGGCTGAGGCCTTTTTATTCCTTAAGGCTTCCTTACCAAGTCTGGTTTCAGCTCTAGCAAGTCCTTTATTAGCCTTAGCTTGATCAATAGCTAGGTTAGCAGTACGTTGTGATTGCTGTAAGGCATTTACATTCCTTTTGTTTGCAACCTTTTTAGCACCTTGAGCATCTTTTAGATTATTCTTGTTGCCTCTTAATGCCATATTAACAGAATCCTGAGCTTGAAGATAGCTAAGTTGATTCCGTTGATTTGCAAACCCTTGCTCTAGTCTTTGTTCATTACGCTTATTTGTTGATTCACGTAATGCAAGATTAGCAATCTTTTGATTCAGACCAGTCTGGTTTCTGTAGTCCTGTTCTGATTCTTTATATGCGTCCTTATTAGCTTTATACTCACGACTACGCTCAGCCATCTGACGGTCGTAAGCTTGCTTATTCATCGCCTCACGATAAGCAAGCTCATTTTTATTATTCTGTTTATTGATTGCTACGGATTGCTTTTCGTAGCCATAAACATCCTGTCGTTGAAAGTTTTCAAACTTCCAGTTTTGCTTATCCTGTTTGTATTGTTGTTCAACTGCTTTCTTGTTAGATGCATCAGCTTTGGCAGCACCAGCTACCTGCATCCCAACACCAGCAACAGTAGCAACAGCACCTATAATTGCACCAATTGCCATAACTTAACTCCTTTGATAATATCGTGGTGTATAAACTCCTTCCCACATCAACTTATTTAATGTTGAAGGGTATGGTGAATCACTGAAGATTCTGAATTTAAAGTACTCATTTCGCTGATGGATAGGTACAGTAAACATTACTTGTCCGTAGACTGGTAATGAATTAGCTTTATAAAATTCTGGATTAGTAACACTATAAGCTGCTACATATGTTGAATCACCAGTAAAATTTTTTATCTGAAAATCAACGATGCCTGATGAACTAAATGAAAACTTATAACGACTTATTCGTAGAGATGCAGTATAATCAGAAGATCCATTACCAAGCCTGAAATAAGTAGTAGGTAAATCATATACCATATCATACTTATAACCAATAACAAAGTAATTAACATCACTGGTAAAGTTTCCCTTAACTACAAAGTTATTACCAACAATCTCTGCATCAAAGAATGTACCAGCTTCTGCTGTTGCTGCACCTGGAGCATTCCGTAAAGCTAATGATCTTAAGTTAGGATCAGCAGAAAAGATTAGACATGGTTTGAAACCATCAGATGGTAAAAGTATTGGATAATTAGTAGGGACTGGAATAGTCGTTTCATCTGGACCTGGATCATACGTTGGTGTACCGGTATCACTTGTCCAGCAATCAAGGTAAGGTCCTAGACCAATCAATGGGTTAGCTATATCATTCTGAGGATTAGGTACTGCAGTTAGTAAGTCAGCATCAGGAGATTTATTTAAAGATAATTCAGTTGTAACTATCTTATCATCATCTGTAGCTAACAAGCTAAACATCCTATCATCAGCAAAAGCAGAAGCAAATACATTACCTTGCATTTTCCATTTAAACCAAGATACTTGCTGACGTTGACCACTATCCATAAATTGCTTATAGAACCACATAAAAGGTTGATCAGAGGCTGATATAGCAATGAATTGGTTTTGTGGATTAGGTACGAATTTATTAACACTAGATGGTATATACTCAGATGCTATCTTACTAGCTTCTGTAATAATAGGATCATTCTCCATACCTCTAGTAATCATCCTAAAGATACGTGCGTAACGTGGAGTCTTGGATAAAAAGTAGAACTCTTCACCTAATTCAATAGGTCTAATGTATTCATCCATCTCATAATTAGAGATAGATTTGATGATTGTAGTTTGTGGAGTAACAACACCACTATCTGCATAGAGCATGAACTGCTCATTGTTAGCAAACAAGATCAGTCCCTGTGCTGCTGGAAGGACGTTAGAGAGCCTAATGGTCCTAACACTGCTAGCGTTTAAATCAACAGGGTCTGAGGCGATACTAACCTGTGCTGACTTAACATAGAAGTCAACAGGTTGTTGTGATGTAGATACATAGTCAGGTTTAATAGGCTGAGACATAATGATATTATCTGCAGACAAAAAACCTAACCTATTAAAATAAAAGAATGTATCTTGAATAGTATTACCTACAAAACTAGGATGAGAGTTAGTACTTTCATCACCAACAGTTCTATTTAGATACTGGGATTCACCTAATGTCCAAGTATCTCGTCCTGTAGGATTAGTGATAGTTTTAACTAGTGCATGTGGTGCAGTCCAGTTATTGAATCCATCTGGAATACCAGGTAAGATAGTTTCTGTCCATGCACTACCATCCCATTCAACATAGTAATCATCTAGCTCTGTATTTTCAGAGTTTACAATTAAGAAAATATCACCAGCAACAGCGTCGGTTGGTAGTGTAGCAAAGGTAGATACAGTCCCAGTAAGAGTACCAGGTGTAGCGAATACACTTTCTGTTACCACCATAGATCTATTTAGGATAGTAGTAACCTTATCAATAGTAATAGTTTTGTAGTCATCCCTATTACTGCCTGTTAGATATTCTTGTGTAGTACTACCTAGACCAGTTGAATCTGCTAGATATGTAATATTACATTCTTTAGTTGTAACAGCATTCCATATCCTCAACTCTCCATATGAGATTAAAGAAAAAGGAGGACTTGTATCATATATAGCAGGTAAGATTACACCAAAGTAAGGAAAGTCACCATCTCTAATGATAGAGAACCACTGACCATCCTTCAGAGAATCAGCACTAACAGGAGTGTCTGTGAGATCTAATAGTGTTGATAAGTATTTACTACCTGGTCGTTTTTGTAGTCCAAAAATAATATCAGGATACCCATTCTGGCATTCATTTAGAAAACCAGTCTGTTTGGCTACATCAGGTTCTTGTGATACTCCCAGTACATACGGAGAGATTTCTTGTGTAATAGCTGGCATTATCTATGAAGGGCTTGGAACGGTTGATAGCTGTTATAGAACTGACCATTGATATCGTATCCAAAGAAGAAACGATCTATCTGCCTGGTATCATACTCTAGTGCATAAGCTCTACAAGCTAATTCTTGTTCAGCTAGTGCGGTGTACTGAGTACCATCACCAATAGTTCTTTGTGAGTATATCTTTGCAGCTCTTGCTACGATGTAAGATTGAACAGGTACAGGTACTGCTACAAACTCTACATGAAATACTACATCACATCGCATGGTTTCAGACCATACAAATGAATGGGCGATTATATCATATAACTTGCGTGTTGTAGAACCTGTTGTTTGAGTTCTTACAACTGCTCTTTTATCTCTGTTGTATCCTGCATTTTCATTCAGTGATACCTGAAGCATAGAATCAGGAACAGTAATAGTACCGTCTTGTTGACGGGTCATACTGTAATCATATTCTTGATTGAATGTCCAACCTTCAGCCTGCACATCCCTAGACACTTGCATAAGTGTGTCATAAGCAATTGCAACGTCAGGGTTGGATTGATTTAGGTCTGTGACAGGAGCCTGACCAACACTTTCCAGTATTTGGTTAACAGCTCTCAGTTCTTCTTGTTCTTGGCTGAAAGTAGTTTGTGACATTGGTTCTCATTCTCAGGCATTAGTTAAAAAAAAGGAGCCTCCGAAGAGACTCCCGTATTGATTAAGAAATAGGAGGTACTCGTGGCGTGTCTTGCGACTTAGGATCGAGAGCTTCTGGCGAACCATAAGCAATACCACCTGTCCACTGTTCTGTTTCTGATTTAACCGTAGAACCTTGAATAGCAGCAAGTCCAGTAGGGCTATAGCTCTTCATGGTTTTAGCTACGGAGTAACGTGTAGTAGTAGGCATAATAATTTATTTAATTAAGGAGTAACAGTAGTAGGATCTACAGCAGTGCGACCTGCTTCGATACCTACATTAGGATTCCAAGTATCACTTGAAACTTGATAAGCAGTTGCAGGTAGAGCAGTCCTGTCGCTGTTTTGATAAGCAACAACAGGATCTACAGTAACCAGCACTGACACACCAGGTGCATAAGGCATAGTTATTCTCCGTTATTAATCAGCAGCTTGCAACTCAATTGCACAAGCTGGATTCAACGTGCCAACACCCATAGCCAGACGGCCAACGATGATGTCACCTTGATACATGGTCTTCACATCTGCACCAGTGGTCTGGACAGAAGGGCCGATTCCTTCGACAACACCTGCAGCATCTTTCTGATAGATGAGGCCAGCAGATGTAGTGAAGTCACCACCATAGAAGTTGTTCTCACCATCGACAGGATCGATGACACCAGCAGTTCCACCGCCAGTAACCATGAATGGGAGGTTGTTAGAACGCTTGATAGAAATACCAGCGATCTCATACAGACCTTCACCGGAGTTCAGGTTGCCCTGAGTGTTTCCGTAGTCACGGTTGAGAATGTTGCTATCGACTTGAGAGACGAGAGCGTAGTACTGACGTGGAGACAGGACAGCAAAGCGTCCATCACGAGGTACATTCTTTTCGTCAAGGATGGAAGCAGCTTCGAAGAAGCTATCAACCAACGATTGAGCATTGTATTGATTACCAGCACCCATCTTGATGACGGAACCACCTGGCTCAGGACCAGGAGCAGCAGTAATCGGGTGTGCTTCACGAGCTGCCAGAGCAACTGTACGGAACACTTTCTTGTCATAAGCTTCAGCCAGAGCATGTCCAATCTTCTTGGAGATCTCTGAACGAAGGGAGTAGTGAGCAAGAGTCTCATCAAGGTCATAAATGAACGCTGAAGAAATCAGCAGGTCATCCATCACGATGGTCTTCTCAGCCACTGGAGGATCACCACTACCAAGAATTGGAGTTCCAGGAGTGTGGTAATCAGCCGTCATACGGCCAGTAAAGATGAACTGCATAGACTTACCGTTACGGAGAGTACGGTTCTGGACCGTTCCCTTAGCGATACATGCAGATTCATAAGCTTTGAACATCTCACCTGAGAATAGTTTCAGGTAGAGAGCGTACTTTCCCGTGTCAGTACCGGGTTGATAACCAGGCGTTGTAGCATTAGTAGCCTTGGAAAGTGCGAGTTGTGGATTGGAGTTAATACTTCCAATCGGAGTAGGAGTACTATTAGGAGGAGTACCAGCAGCAGCAGTCATTGTTTTAAAGAGGTTAATTGTTTGCTTTGTTTTCCTCTACGCGTAGAAGTTATTCAGTTTTTTATAAGCAGTCTTCTAACCGAGACCATGGTTCGGCAACAGCGTATCCTCGTAAGGGACTGAAGCCAACGACCTGCACGAGAATTGAACTCGTGATACCACCGTGACAGGGTGGCGTGATTACCGCTTCACTAGCAGGTCAATTGCCGGGACTTACACCCGGCTGTGAGCATTACTTAGTAAGCACTTTATAAACTACACCACGATAACGAAGAGCATCAGCTTTATAGTTAGCTGCTTTCTTCTTTTGA
>WLWF01002420.1_pt1 | contig 13552 bp, 22 predicted proteins | sample 6718331 | NCBI WGS metagenome assembly WLWF01 (sample SAMN12718692, study PRJNA515312) | sponge metagenome | isolation source: marine sponge | host: Mycale hentscheli | place: New Zealand: South Island, Marlborough, Capsize Point | collected 2003-05-01
ATGTGGCTGGTGCACTGGCAGTTGTGATGGGACTAAATCGCAGTGACTTTTTGCCGCGCAAACGTAGTTTGATAGACGACACGCCTTAATAGGCGTGTTCGAGAAAAAGAGACTTACTTTCTTAACTGCAATGTTTCTAGTGGCGCTTTAAATGCGATGGTTAAAAGCCCAGAGGTTGCTGTTGTATCCTGGTCATGTGATTTATTGAATATTTTGTAATACAAAAAATCAATGTCATTGGTGGTTAGACTATATGGAGTGAGTGGGGATTTTAGAAAATCACTTAATGTGCAGATAAATCTTCTTGTTTCTAAGCTACTATTATTAAAATAGTAAGGGGCAAATATGTGGGTCTTAAGCCACTGCACTTGACGGCTTAAAAGGGTTAATCTTCTTGATTTAATTTTAATAATGGTTTTGGTTTTACAATACAAGGAGTTGATGCTTTAAAAAATTACAGAAGATGATAGAAATAATTAGTGCAAAAGTTGGATTGAATAAAGTTTTTTTAAGAGCAGAAAAAACATTAAAAGATTATGATTTTGGTGGATTAAAAAAGAAAACTAGTGTTGTTTTCAACCCTGGTAAAACAGATTTACCATCACAATTAAATTACGGTGTCAAAGAGTGTAAAACAGACTGGTTCACTTATTTACAATTTGATGATGAATTAAATGTTAAATGGGTGAATAATATAATCAAATATAGAAATAGTCATAATGATGTTGATATCTTCATGCCTATTATCATCGGTATTCAATCTGAAACTAATAATTTTGTAGGTCTAATAAACGAAGTGTCTTGGGCCCCTAGTTTTGCAGACGAATTAGGTTTTATTGACGAGAAATCTTTATTAACATTCCCGTACTTTAGTATTGATGGAATAACTACCATCTGTTGCTAATGCGGGAGCTGTAGCTGATCCTACAGACAATCCACCCAGTGTGGTTACATTAACATTATTTCCAGAAACACTATATGAAGACCCAATTCTGTTTGATTGAATTGCTGGACCTTCAACTGTCAGCTGAACTGAATCAGTAATTCTGGATGTAATTTCTGCACTTGACACTGGAGATACAAGGAATAAAGTAGAAGCTAAAAGAAGAAGTTTCTTCATTGTTTCCTTTACCTTATTAATGTTTTTCTATTTAGGAATCTGAGAGTTAGGTGAGAGATATATATTGTAGTATTAAAAGTATCATGCAAAAACTTATCAACGTATTGGCAGTTGTATCTTTCGCTGTTACTGCAGGTATTGTAGCAGGTGGTACATATGTTTACTTAGAGAAAGATAACTTAATTGAGTCAGTAAAAGAAAACATTACTAAGGAAATTCAAGGAATTGTTGGTGATGCACTGGTTGATGGGTTAAATAGTGGTGTACCGGAAGTTCCTGGTGTAGAATCAGGAGGTACAGACTTACCCTCCCTTCCATTCTAATAAATGTCTGACAAACAAGTATCTGATTTTTCTATTAAACGTGATGAGTGTCCTGTGTGTGGGGCCATATGGTTAAATGGTCAACACACATGGAGTACAGGTAAACGAGGTGATGAGGAAACTCTAAGTAACCTTGTTTGTGGTATCAAAGATGACCCAAAGTGTATCAACTCGAAACACAAAGTAGGTCATGTCTATGGTGAAAAAGATACTTGGGAAAAGAGAAGACAGTTTATAGAAAATCTGGAGACTGAGCCACAAAGCAACGTGGGTATGTGGGGTGCGAATTTAGATGGTTTAGATTAAAGTACTGTCTACATACTGTTTGTTTATGTCCGACACGATCTACAAACCCAGTGGAATTAAGATTGTTATCCTCTCTACGCATGACGATGGCGAATACCACATGGTGCGGTCTCTTACCTCAAGTAAGGTCTTCTATGCGCACAGAGATCAGGTAGAGCAGCAAGATACACCATCTGAAAACAACGACACACCGTCAAGAAATCGACGCGGAAGGAGAAAAATTTCTAGTGCTACCCCTACCGCTGTAGTTAAACCACAAGTTCCAACCGACAACCGTGTCAACCTGAACACGCTGACTGCAGAGGGTCTTACTCAAGTACTACCAGGAGTAGGTCTTAAGACGGCAAAAGAAATTGTCGAACTAAAGCAAACTCTTCCGGGAGAGCGATTCACCAAACTCGATCAACTTGCTTCAATTAAGCGTGTTGATTGGGATGCTGTTTTTGAGACTGGACTGGTATTCGTAGAGTAGAAGTAGAATAAAACTAATTCGTGGTTGTGGTAAGTGGCTCAGCTTTCGCAATTTGAGTTAGAACAAATTCAGTCGTATCTAGCTCAGCAAGGTGTCACTTTCGACGCTACCAGCACAGACGCTACTAAGCGTGAGGTTGTTTACGCTGCTGTTAATCAACTAACGCGCAACCCAGCGCAGGCATTTGGTTACAGACTTGATGACTTTAACTTTAGTCGTGTAGCGTATCACCTGGGTTACAACATTGCCACAGTTCCTGCTGGTGATTACGCAAGGTTGATCGAAGCAGCTACTTCCATACCTTCTGAGTACTACTACGACAAAATTGTCGCTCAGATTGAGAGGTGTGAAGAAGCCGAGCGATTTACTGAACTAGCTACGGGGGACGCTTCAAGTAGACAAGAAACAATTCTGGGTGACGTTCAACGTTCGATCACCGTTCAGGACAAGCAACAGGTAGCCCGAGTTTGGCGTGAAAACTACTTGTACGAGACAGGTCGTCTTGCAGAAATGCTTTATGTAGCTAACTACAAAGATCCTGTAGCAGCAAGGTACAGGTTTGAAAGAAGCGGAGGAGAGTTTATCCAAGCACTTCCTGGGCCTCCTGATGTGTCACGTGCTGACAGATTATATTTCTTTGCTAATTGGCGTTAATATAAAAAGAAGTAGTAGCACAGCTAATTACCATGGTCGGAAAAGTCGGTAAAACCGTGGGCGGGACCTTAATAGACCTTCTTATGGGTGGAGGTAGGTCTGCCACCAAAAACCTTACACCTGATATAGCTACTTCTATAGGGATTGCTAGAAACGCTTTAAGTAATGTTCCTGAGATCCCTCTTGACGCAGCACAAGCTTTAAGACTGGGACCTGCTACTAGCAGTATTGCGCGTGAGGCTTATGGAGGAAGCGGTTTGGTCAGGGGTGGTTTGATGGGTACTACAAATATTGCACCTGCTGCCCCTCAAGCACCAGTGCCTGAGTTTTTGTTAGGTCCAGGTTCCTCAGCTCCAGGTTCCTCAGCTCGTGGATTTAGTGGCTCTTCTCCGTCTGAAATTATCTCTGGTATTCCGGTAAGAGAGCCGGTAAGACCGATCTCTATGTCTAGGACTGTTCGTCCTGGTGCAGCTCAACCTCAAGCTCCAGTACCTGAATTCGGTACTAGGCCAGTTGCACCAACTTCAGTCGAAAGTGTAGCTCAACAGCTAAATAGACAGAGAAACCACGCGGCTGCGATTGCAGAGTTACAAAAACAGGGACCTGTAGCTGTACGTCCCACGGGGACGATGACTAATACAGTGCAAGGAAGACTAGATCTTCGTAACCCTGCCGGATCTATTGCGCAGCAGCCATACACCACTAGTAGAGGTATAGAAAGACCAGCTGGAGGCAGCATCGGGGGTCGGATGTATAACCCTCAAGCTGCTACAAGCCCTAGTGCAAGTCGTCTACTTGCCGAAATGACGGAGCAGGCCCAGCCTGGTTATGGTCCTGCTATGGATCCTCGTCGAAGTCCTGGTCAGGGAATCGTTTTTCGCGGTGGTGCCCTTGCAATTCCCGAATCTATAGCTCCTAGCTCACCAGCTCGTCTTAAAGTAGGTCGTTCGCTCCCGATCGATTACCCACAAACAGACGTAGTCATGAGGGGCACGAGAGAACTTAAAGATATTCAAGAAGCCAGGAGATATGTAGATTCGTCTTTTGCCAGGAGAAACTCCCTTCCCTTTGACGCAGCAACCGGGAGATATATAGATCCTGAGTTTTCTGTCAGTAATAGGGTTATACCTACTAATGAAGGCGCTTTTCTAACTAACCTCAGTGATCCACGTATACTTGCAGCTCTGGGTGTGACTGGCGCTGCTGGATTAGGTGCAGGTACTTATCTTCTCAATAAACAACAAGATGGCAGTGTTGAAAGCCCAACGCCTACAGTTGAAAGCCAAGAACCTACAGTTGAAAGTCGTCTTCCGGTTACTGAATTTGAGAAGATAATGGAGTTATTGGAAAAGGAAAAAGTAGTTGACACGAGTCTTGAACTCTCTTTACGAAAGGAACTTGAGGAATCACGCGAACGCGATGTGAAAACTGATACACCTACATCTGTTATTACAACTGACGAAGGATCAGACTCAATCCGAAGACAGAATAACGAACAGTACGGTGAAATCGATGCAATCATCGATAAGTACACCGAACCAATGTCTCCTGAGAAATACTCAAACATCGCAGACTACTACCGAGATCGAGACAACTACGCCAGTCAAGATTCTCGTAGGGACCTTCTTGCAGCAGCAGTTGCTGAGTTGTCTGGTCTTCAACAAGCGGAAAACATGCGCTTGTGGGCTCAGAATCACCCAGGTCTCGCTTACCAATTACTGCAACGACAAGGACTCAGTGCACCGGAGGCGAATCAACAAACTCCCTCATCTGTTAACGTTAAAACACCTGTTTCTGCTATCGGTACTAACGCCGAAGAAGCTGCTTATACCGGCGCTAGTAGTCCCGGAAGTTCTGACGTAAACTTAGCAACAGCTCCTTATCTTGCTGACCAAAAAGAACGTCTGTCTCCCCGTCTTCAACAACTTCTTTCTCTCGCCGCTATTCAACCATGACTGATATCTACAACGCACCAGTTGACTTTACCCAAGGTATAGAATTCAATCCAGGTTTTAGCGATATACCTACGGACTTGAATTTCGGTTATTTCGGAAGTATGGAGAGTATTCCAGATTTTTCCGAAGCTATGGCTATTAATCCAGGTTATGGCACAGAAAGAGGATTTCCTTCAACTTATGGTGGTGAACAACCCCAAGAGAGTGGTGGTAACTGGCTTGATCGTTTGGGAAGTTTTGCAAAAGATATAACTCCTCTTCTCTATGGTGCTGGAAGTATTATCGAAGGTATTAGAGGAGTACCACGCAGTCAGAGTCGATTTGCTGGGTTTAACCAAGGAAATCAGTTCGACATGCTTGCTCGTTCTCTCGGTTATGCCGACGGAAGAGAACTAATAGAGAGTGCAGGGACTAACGTGAAACCACCAGAAGCAGGCGAAGCAGGCGGATCCGTAGTTAAGCCTTCGTACCGTAAAGGCGAAGATCTAACGCAATTTAGCGGTGACAGAGGGGCCAGCGACGGAAGGACACTTGGTCTTCCGGCTGTTCTAAGAGGAGCAAACGAATATGGGATGTCTCCGAGTGAGTTTATAGATATGGGGCGGGGTCGTGGGTACGCGTTTGGGCCTAATGCTAATGAGTTTGGGAGTGAAAATCTTGAGTCACAAGGTTTGCCCTCACAGGCAGTACAGCCAGTAAGACTTTTTTAGTAAAACCAAGGGTTTTGAGGTATGTAATCTCTAATTCTCCGGTGTTAGCATTAGATCACCCTCAGACTTAGTAGGCAGTGGCAAGTACCTCCACCAATAAACAGCCGCTTATGGTTGATCGCCCCTTTCTGAGGGGTGCGAGGTTCATTGAAGGTACTCCTGTAATCAACCCTGCAGTACCTGATTTCTCCACGCTGACTCAACTAGTCCGTGTGGGCGACATTCCGTCTGAAGACGCAGCATTAGTTGAAGATATTTGGTGTGTAAGTAACGAAGCATATCCTGATGATGCGGGTATGTATACAGCTGAGTTTGGTCTATATGTATACGCTCCCAATCAGTCTGCTCCTGCCACATCATTCCCCATGATGATTGGTAAGTATGAAATTGGTTTGTCTGGCGGTAAAGATGGACTACCACAGCCTATTCTTCTTCCTTCGACTAACGCACCTACTCCCCAAACAGGTAACACTAACCTCCTAAGGCCAATCATGATCGGCAAGATGGAAGGTCTGTATCTGGAGAAGGGATACATTCTTTGCGTAGGTTACTTAGGAGCGGGAGGTAGCACTACAACGTTCACTCCTTCAGGTTCTTTGAGTGCTTCTGGTGTTACTTGGTTTGCACAAGGCGGATTCTATTGATACATGGCACGAAGAAAAGGTTCTGACGGTTTTTCTTTCAAGGACTTTAAGCCACCTAAAGAGTCCTTTGAATTTGGAGCAGTTAAGGGTGCAAGTTCGACAAGCAAACTAAACCGACCAGTTCCTTTTAAAGAAAAATTTAGACCTCAATTCAATCTCAAAGACTTAAGCGTCTTAGACAACTACAACTACGCTTCTCTTTGGACCCGGTGGAGACGTGGTTATGAACTTTTCATGTATGCGAACCAGCGGTTCCTTGGTCTTAACTACAGCTTTCGCTATGCCGTAAACGGACAAGCAGGTTCGGGAAGTCTCGAAATTCCTGGTATCTGTTACATGTATCCCGCAACAACGCAGGATATGGCAATGAGGATGACACTCATTCGACCTAGAGACACCATTAATCTTCTTGACTACGGTATTTCAATTAAAAGTGTTACCACTTACGACGCAGAGAACAGCATTTTGGCTGCAGAACTGTCTTCAACTTTTGGTGCGCCAGTTTCTTTTATGACCGGTGAGGTTGTCTCCGATCGTTTTGACTCAAATGGTGACGAAAAAAGTATATACAACAATTACACCGTGGTCGGTGTTGGCACCTTAGCTGGTGGTCCGCAAGAACCTTCACCTCTTCCTGTTTTTAATACTCTTTTTCTATCGGCAACTGCAGACACTAGTTGGACAGTCTTTGGTAACGATGTTCTTTCTAGTCCAGCTGCAATGGACCCGATTCCTGGAGACTTTTTTACAACAGCAATGAGGTTCGGGTGTAACTGTCCTGATTACCTTGGGCGAGATGACTTCAATCTCTACAAATACTCCTCCATGAGGAGTTACCCCTATACCAAACCTCAAGACTTGAAACCTGGTTTTTACGACGCTGGTACAGAAACATATACAGGTGACAGACCTGCCGCCACCCGTGATTTACCAGGATTCACAAGAGATTTTGGTTTTATCTACACCAATAAGCTGCTGGATCCCCCGAACTACGACGACAGTGCAGGATCGTCTTACTCAGATCCCAATATGTTCTTTTTTCAGCCCAGGTTTTGTAAGCACCTGTACGCCTCGTGGTGGGACATGCAAAACCGCTTTAAAACACAGGCGTTCGTGACTCCTTACTTAGCTGAACCTAACGACGAGCCAATGAACCCTGCTTATCGAGAGTATTTTTATAAGAATCTCGAAAAAGCAACTGACTTTAAAAATCGATCTAAAAACTTGGAGTACTGGGAAAGATTCTCTCCCTCAAAAGACGACACTCCGACACACATGCTGTACTCGGATGGATTTCCCACAACTTCCAAGGTTTTAAATTTCGATACTCTGGCATCAGGAAATGTACCTGCTATTCAAGCCAGTGGGTTCACAATGTTTTTTCTAGAGGAGTTCAACCCACTAATTCCTGTCCCACCTGAAAACATTCCTATTGTCGATGGAGGTCAGTACGAAAACGGTGTACCGGTGGGAAGCGGAGCCATCTTAATCTACGATTGTGGTGAGTATCTAAATGGTGCCATTGTGGGTCCTCCGATTTATCGATCTCTTATTAACGGCGGTACTTACTAAATGACTTCTACCCCAGTAACAATTCTTACGTTCAGAACTGGTCAGTCTGCGGACAGACCTTTTCCTGCGTCACTTACTACTGGCCAATTAGCACTTTCCTTTGGTGCAACGGACCCAGGGCTTTACTTCTTAGATTCCGCTAGTGATATTCGCAAAATCGGAGGTGCGCAATACGGAACTAACGCTCCTAACTCAACACCAAACGGACAAGCCGGAAACTCTGTAGGCGAGCTGTGGGTCGACGATACAGCTAACTACAACATGAGGGTCTGGAATGGCTCTGCATGGGTAGAAATCGGAGCTGGTTTTGCCACTCTTGCGGCTACTGCTACTACTGCTATTACTGCTACTACTGCTACTACTGCAACGACGGCAAACTTTGCAACAACTGCTGGCACAGCTACCAACGCTACTAACGCTACTAACGCTACTAACGCAAACTTTGCAACCACAGCTGGTAGCTGTACAGGACAAGTAAGTACGTTATTTAGTGGCTCATTACCTACCGTAGGTGACTCTGGATCTCTAGCTTTTGATACCGCTAATCAATTCCTCTACGTCTCAGACGGAACATCCTGGAACAAAGTATTGGTCTAACTTGTTCTGAGAGTCGACTTCATCATCCAAGCGGACTTGAACATGTGATTAACGATCTTAGAAATTTCGTTTTCTCCATCGGGGCACTCACACTCTCTGGCCATGACATACAAGTCTTTAGCCATGTAACCACCGTTCTCTAAGTTTTTGGTATACCGAACCAAACTTTCAGTAGCATCATAAGTTTTTACATGTTTAAAATCTTTACATGCACTTAGGAGACCTTTGCCGCACATAGGCATGAGGTAGTCCATCGAGCGAACAAGCTCAGCGATGGTGTCAAAATCTTCAAGGTGCTGCTGATACTGTTTCTTCAGAAACTTATGCAGTGCCAAGAAGTTTGGTGATTCCAAATTCAAGTGCAGCATGTGCGCTTGGGTACTGAGTTGGTAGTTGTAAGAAGCAAACTCGACAAGATTAAAAATAAAGTTGTCGATGCTCGCTTCCTTCACGATGACAACCTCTTCGGTAACAACTTCCTCTGTGGGAGCTGCTACTGCTTGAAAGATTTCCTCAAGATTAGAAGTAGTCATCTGCTAACCAGACTCAAAAGGTGCAAGCGTCCGTGGCAACTGCTTCAGGAGCTTCATCCAGTTTAGCCTCACTCTGCTCAGTCAGGTAATCAACAAGTGCTTCCTGTTTGATGCGGTAAAGAGATTTGATGCCGTTGGGCTGCAAATTAACGAAGATGGTCTTTGGCCAACCACCATCTTGGTTAGCTTCAGTAAGTGCAATACGCTTACGCACAAAACCCTGTGAGCAATTCAACAGCTCAGCAGTCTGGGCAATAGTCAGCAGTTTGGCAGAGTCCATTTAAAACTGAAAGCTCAGTAATCTTAACAGCACGAGAATAGTGCAAAACCACTGAGTTGTTAACCATAAAGTCTTGATTTTATATTTTCTTTCGTTTTCGATTGGGTAGAATTATTTCAATAGCAATGTTCACTGTGGCGAAAGTAAGATTGGCTGGAGAAGTGTTCGAAGGCTACAACAACCCAAAGAAGGATGTGCAAGGTGGTAAGTCACATGCGGTTGCTGCCAAAGAGGGAGAAACTGTGCGCTTAGTGCGCTTTGGGGATCCTAATATGAGTATCAAAAAAGACAACCCAGAAAGAAGAAAGAGCTTCAGAGCACGCCACAAGTGTGATGAGAAGAAATCGAAACTAACTGCGGGGTACTGGAGCTGCAAGGCTTGGTGAGCTAAAACTCAGCTAAAATCAAAAACAGCGGAGCAACCCCGTGGAACATGAGCAAATCTCTATAGGTCTCACTCTCGAAGACGAGTTCACTCTCACTCGTATTCGTAATGGTGCAAAGCAACTGAAAGGTCGTGACAGAGATCACTACCTTTGGCAACGCATCTTCCGAATGGTCTGTAGAGAGCGAGCTTACAAAGCAGTAATCGAAGAGTTAGGCATCATGGTCGACCCTTCAGTCGATGTTTTCGACGACAAAAACGAAGAAAACCACGTCAAATGAACAACAGACAATCCTGGCTTGATCTCATCTCCTACGCAGAGGGTACTCGGCGTAACGGAGAAAGGGGCTATAACGTTTACTACGGCGGTGGGACGTTCGATAACACACAAAACCATCCCAATAAAGTCATTCAGCCAACTCAGAACTCCATACCCAGTTCCGCAGCAGGTGCGTATCAATTTATGCCTGGTACCTGGCAGAGCCTAGGTGGAGGCACCATGACACCTGATCGTCAAGATGAGTACGCATATCGATTAGGGCTTGGACGCGGCGTAGATTTTGATACAGCTGCTATAAACCCGGAGAATGTTGCTCTTCTAGCTCCTGAGTGGGCTTCTTTGCCAACCGCTGCAGGCAAAAGCTACTATCCCAACCAGTCTGCAAAGACTATGGAAGAGATTTCGAGTTTTCTTAACCAGCGTCCTACAGGGCAACCCAAAACTTCGCAAACTAACGCAGAGCAAGTCCCGACGCTCATAAAACTAATGGAGGGGCTGCTAGGTCCAGATCGCACACCCACTCCCAGTTCAGATCAGTCGTTAATGGATATCGACGCTGATCCGCGTTTAATCGCAGCTGCATTAGCACCTGATTCAGAAACTATTAATACAGAAGCAACAAGTAACGACAAAGCGATAAAAGAACTACAGAAAACTCAAGAGGCAATTCTGAAACTTATAAAACAAAATAGGAACTTATCTGAAAAGGAAGCCACTACTCGAGGTCTTCAAAAGAATCTTGAAGACGCTTACAGTGCATTCCAACCGGGAAGCAGTGTAATCTAGGTATAGGTTTGACTTAAGAAAATGAGTGCTACCCCTACCACCGTAAATGATCCCGTAAAGTCAGTACTTGACTATTTAGACAAAGGTTCTAAGGCAAATGCAACAACTGCAGGAAAAAATGCCAATTTTCAGGATATTGGTCGTGCCCTAGGTGGTATCGGTGACATTATCGGAGCTTTTAACAGCAGCGGTGGTGGTGGTGGATTAAGTGGCGGTTACAAAAAAGCTATAGAAGAACTAGAAGATGCAATAGCGAGATCTACTGCTGATCTAGATACTCGAGGCGACACACAAGAATCAAAAGTCTATGATGTTTTTGATCTAAATCAAAACTTTACTGGTCAAAACACTGCTGACGCTGTAGCTGACTATAAAGAGCGTTTCGGCGACGTTACCAGTGGACTAACAGGTAAATACACAAATATGCTGAATGATTTTCAGCCTGATCTGAGTTATGGAACAGCTAAGTTAGGAGACACTATTAACAATGCACGACAGGAGTTCGGACTATATAACTCGCCGGTCATGGAGGCGTACACGAGAATCATAGACACTGATCCTCGTAAGATATTCCCTAATGCTGTCGACTTCAGTCCAGAAGTTGGTTACAACCAAGCTAATCCCCTGATTACGTACATGGATGATCCGGATGCAGTGAGCATGATGAACTTTGGTCGACCTCAACTCAACGAATACACTAATGCGATGGTTGGCGGTGCTGGCCCTGGTCAAGCCCTTATGAACTACGGTGTCTGATGCTTAGGCGCACTTCCGTAGAAAAAAGAGCAGACAGTAAAGCTTTTCGGCGATCTCATCACGTCAACAAGGAAAGTAAGTCCATGCGTTTTGCTGGAGAAATCTTCGGCATCGAGAAAAAGAACAAAGAAATTCGACCAAGCGGTAACCCCCGTGGGCTAGGTTTTGCCGATAAAGATAAGTTTGGTCCTGATGATAACTGGGACACAAAGGATCCTCTCAACAATACACTCGACCCAACGTACTATAGAAAGTACTGAACTTCTGTATGCTCTCTTCTAGATTATCTGGAGGAGGAAAATAAAATATAAAACCAAGCACTTTTGTAGATCTTAAAGGCTTAAGGTTTTCGTCATCGGTTAACAGCTTGGGTTTTTTCTTTAGGACACACATTGGAAAATCCAATCCTATTTTTTGTGTGACTAGTAGTGCTACTTCAGTAGACGTTATAAGCGTAATTGCCTGACTAAACTCTTTCTTTAACCACTTCTGGTAACAAAGCTCTAACCAAACTCTTTGAGCAGATTTTTTGTATTGCGTAGTTTTTGTAAACAAAGCAGTGGGTTTTGGTTGCTCGCTTTTAAGTAACAGCTCACGAGGTGGGAACAAATATAAATTTCTACAGGTCCAATCCTGCAATAATCCATTATTTTTCCACGTAAAGTAGCGTTTTGCTTGAACAACACTATTCGCATGTTCGCTAGAAGCAGGATCGAGATCTATTTCACCGTCAAAGAACGCCGTGGTAGTAGCGATCAAATCTACAGGTGAAACAAAATCTTTACTAGCAAGCACCATCAGCTAAAACCAACCTCACTTGAGAAATAATTTGAGTGCTTTGCTTATCTTTCCAAAGTACTTCGTAGTAAAAACACTTAGCTCCTCCTTTGTTAGCTTTAATTACTACGTTTTTTACCTCGCCTACCCTGAGTCCCCTGAACTTGGCTTTAGCTTGTGCAGCTCCTGGTGAGTCTATAAGTATGTTGTGTTTATTTTCTTGCACAGTGTCGCCAATCGCAAATCTAGGTTTTGCTTCGCGTTTTCTTTTGGTGCTAGTAGTCATCAGTAGACAAGTCCGTTGCTGAGTTCGTCGATTGTTTCGTTAATTTGATCTGGATCGATGAGATTGACTGCTATACCGTCCTCGTAAGCCATTGCAACAATTGCAAGGTCAGAGTCTTTTTCTTTTTCAATGACGTTAATCATCTTTTGAAAACCCTCTTCAAAGACGGAGTTGCAGTCTTCTTGAGCTAAGGAAAGATCATTTTCAAGATCTCCTTTAGTTATGTACTTGCTTTTATCAGGTGCTTCTGGGTTGAAGACAAGTAGACCTAAACCCATTGCTTGTTTGTTTTCGAAATACAACCTGGTTATATCTGAAAATATTGTTCTCAGAACACCTGCTGACATCATCCGTTCAGACTCGTTCCCACTGAACAGCATCTTGCGTAGATCGTTTACTCTCTTCTTGTTAAACATTTTGAAAACTTTTCCAAGCTGAGTTCAGGATACGTTGGGAATCATAGAGGAACTTGGAACTGTTTCTTTCAGCTGGGTCTGTTCTGCAGAAGTGCACACCTTCAACTAGTCCACTATCCCCACCTGATGCAACACCTTGATGAATGAGTTTGTCTAGAGCTACTGAAGGTACGTTTAGTCTGCTGCAGATAGTTCTTTTGCTCACAAACGCTCTGGTCTCTTTCTCATCGGATTGAGACATGGATTGAAGTGAAGCATCGATACTGTCCAGAGTACTTGCAATGTCACGAAGCTGTTTTGTTAGTTGAGTAATGTCCATAATAAAAGAAAATAGAGAAGAGGACCCCCTAGGCCACCAAGTACTTGGCAACCAGGAGGCTTACGTGAGGATCAGAAACCACAAAAATGATGCCTCAACCTCTGATGACTGTCAAGGCGGTTCTTACAAGACAGTCACCGCTAGCTTAGTAGGTTTCGTGCCTGATCTACAAAATTTGGTGGGTCTTCGATTAGTAATTCAACAAGAGTGCTAGGTAGCACTATTTTCAAATCTTTTATTTCTGCAAGAGTTTTAGTTTCATCTTTCCCGATCAGGATTTCGCTTTTGCAGATATCAAAAACTCTATGAAGAACACCGCAGTTAGGGCACTGGGCGGTTTTTTCCGCAACATTGTCATCCTCGAGGATAGAAAAGACAGCA
>WLWF01002421.1_pt1 | contig 13543 bp, 9 predicted proteins | sample 6718331 | NCBI WGS metagenome assembly WLWF01 (sample SAMN12718692, study PRJNA515312) | sponge metagenome | isolation source: marine sponge | host: Mycale hentscheli | place: New Zealand: South Island, Marlborough, Capsize Point | collected 2003-05-01
AGGTTTAGACATGATACAGAAAACAATGAAAAATGATAACAAACCAAAACCCTAAAGGCGGCACTGAGTTACAATTAGAATTTTTAACTAAGTACGTCAAAAAAGAATTGTTAGATCAAGTACAAATCTGTACTAGTGTTCCCGGTAAAGTTCCTATTGATCCAAATAAAATAAATATACTTTGGCAAAAAAATTCTTACGATCAACCTAATTTACATCCTTGGTTTAAAAATAAAGCTAATCATCACAAGTACGATTGGTATGTATTTAATTCACATTGGAATTATGAAAAATTTAGAATGATGTTTGGTCTACCTTGTCACAAATGTTTAGTTATTAAAAATGGAATAGAAAAAATAGGAAAAGCTAAACCTTATGAACAAAATAAACCTATAAAAATTATTCATCAAAATACCCCTTGGCGAGGACTAAGTGTATTATTAGGCGCAATGCAATTAGTTAAAAATCCTTTAATTAGTTTAGATGTATATTCATCTACAGAAATATATGGAAAACAATTTTATGAACAGAATGATCATAATTATACCGCTCTTTATAAACAAGCTAAAGAATTACCTAATGTAAATTATATTGGTTATAAACCAAATGAATACATTAGAGAAAATATACATAACTATAATATGTATGTGTACCCAAGTATTTTTGAAGAAACGTCTTGTATATCTTTATTAGAATCTATGGCTGCAGGTCTTTATTGTATTACCACTAATTACGGAGCTTTGTTTGAAACAGGTGCAGAGTTTCCAATGTATATACCTTATGATATTAATTATAGAAATTTAGCTGAAAAGTTTGCTTATGGTATTGAAGCAGCTGCAGCTACTTTACATGAACCATCTATTCAAGAACATTTAAAAGATCAATCTAAATATGTAAATACCTATTACAACTGGCACAAGCAATCTACGTCTTGGGCTCGATTTTTACAAGGAGCAATTAATGCAAAAAAGTAATACGCCTTCGGGCAAAAACAATGAACCCATCTGGTTTAATGAAACAACTTCGAGCAAAACAATAGCTCATAACGAAGATACTTATCAAACTATAAAAACAAATAAAGTAGAGTCAGAAGTTACAGAAATAAATATAGGGAATGTCTCGCCCTATAAAATTATGGTATGTACACCCTGTCATAGTGAAGTCACTATGCATTACACTCAAGCTGTTTTAAAATTTCAACAAGCTTGTATGAGAAGAAATATAATAGTTAGTTTTACATTATTAAAATCTTCTTTAGTTACACAGGGTAGAAATTTATGTGTAGCTAGTATGTTAAATCATGAAGACAATTATACTCATTTATTGTTTATAGATTCTGATATTGATTTTAACGCAGCCACAATATTTAAAATGTTAGAAAAAGATAAAGATATTATCGGTGTACCCTATCCAATGAAAACATTAAGTTGGGATAAGATGTGGAGAAGACTGCATGAAAAAGAAGACGCTATTCAAGGTCCTGATGATCTAATGTCTTCAGGATATACTTATCCAGTAAAGACAGATAATCCTAATAATGTTGAAGCAAAAGATGGTGTAATAGAACTTACTCACATACCAACAGGATGTATGTTAATTAAAAGAAAAGTATTAACTGATTTAATTGAAGCTAATCCAAATCTTGAAATATTTCAACCAACCATCATAAATGGTAAAGAAGTTAAACAACCAAACATGTACAATTTGTTTGACACTTTACATGACCCTAAAACAAAAAGATATTTTGGTGAAGATTTTGGATTTTGTCAAAGATGGCGAAATTTAGGTGGTAAAATATATGCTTATATTAATGACTATATAACACACATTGGTGAATATTCTTACTGTGGTAGATTTAGAGATGATCTTTGGCAAGGAAGCAGAGCTCTCAAATCTGTTGACGAGCCTAAAAAAATCAAATAAAGTATAGTATTTTCAGGATATCTATGCCTGCTCAACAGTATAAATATATTTAAATTATGGCAATATCTAGATCTTTAATGAACAGACAATTACAAGCAAACGGTGGCATCATGCAAGTCGCACCTAGAGAAAAGTTTGGTTTAGGAAGCTCACTTAAAAAATTTGTAAGAAAAATTATACCCAATGAAGTAGCAGAAATTGCTACTAAAGCAGCACCATTCGTTGCACCATTTAACCCTGCTCTTGCAGGCGCTATGGCCGGTATTGGTAGTTTTGATCAAACTGGTAGTATTGGTGATTCTTTAAAAAGTGGTGCATTAACATATGGTGGTGGACAAGCTGCAAGATACATTGGTGGTGCGGGATTCCAAGGTAATCCTTTTGCATCAGGCGGTGCATTTACGCCATCAGGTTTTACTCAAGGATTTAGTTCTCCTTTAGGTAGTGAGACTGGTCTTGGTAAATTCTTCTCGAACCGAGGAACTACTCCTGTTGAAGGAGTTAATTATGCTGCAGCCGATTCAGAACCTGTTAAAAGTGGTATTGCAGAATCCTTTGTAACAGCTGACGCAGAACCTGTAGCAAGTAAAGTATTAGAAACTTCTATTACATCGGATGCTCCGGCAGTAGTTAGTCAACTAACTAAAGACACAATAGTTAATAATAATCCAGGTTTTATAAAAACAGTTACCGAAGGTTTTAAAAATAAAGATTACAGATCAATAGGTAATGCAGTATTAGATCAAAGTAAAAAATTTGGTAAAGCTATGTTTACTAAAGAAGGCAAGAATGGACCTGTTCTTGACAAAGCAGCAGTATTGGGAGCAGTAGCTTTTACCGCCTCATATGCAGAAGCTAGAGCACTAGCCGCTGAAACGGGAGTTGATACTGATTTAACTGAAGCAGAGTATGATGAATTAAAAAAAGCAGAGAAACAAGAAGAGTACGCAAGTTACTTAACTAACTTCTTTAGTGGTAGAAAAGACGGTGGAAGAATAGGATTTAAAGATGGTGTAGGATTTTTTGAAAATTTAAAATCTGGGTTTGATCAAATAATTGGTGGGGAAACTTCTGCTTTTTTAGGTGGTGACCAAGAAAAAATAAATGAAATTTTAATAAAAAAAGGTTATGGAATTGATTTAGAACCAGATGTAATTGAGATGATTATAGAGATGAATAAAAGAGGTTCAGATATTGATACAATATCTAGTATTACAGGAGCTGACTCAGGTTCAGTATCAAATATTATAGATATGTTAAACATGAACATAGAACAAAAAGCTTATGGTGGTAGAATAGGATTTAAATTTGGTTCAGAACCAGAAGATGCAGAAATAGGTATTATGGCTATTGACGTTGAAGCTGGTGACGATGAAGAAGAAAACGATTTAATGGCAGGTATTACATTTAGTAAAGCAGAAAGAGCTTACTTATATAGAAGACTTGGTGGTAGTAGTACATCAAATAAAAATAAATCAATGCCTAATTTATATTACATTTTAAATGATCCTGGATCTTATCCTGCTGATGCTAAAATGTTAAAAGAAATTGCTATTATGGGTATGAGTAAAAAAGACGGCGGAAGAATAGGCCTTAAAGGCGGATCAGGTTCTTCTGATAGAGTAGCACAATTAATGTTAGAAAGAAGTTATCTACTTTCTAAAGACCCTGATGAAGACGTTACTTATATAGATATAGAACTGGAAAGAGACTTTGGAATTAAAATGAAAGCCGAGGGTGGTATTATGGAATCTAAAATACCAACAGGTCAAATAAGAAAAAACAATGCCGGTGTAATTGAACGAGATTATAGAGACGAAGGTGGTTTTGTACCAGTAGGAATAAAAGAACGAGCTGATGACGTACCAGCTATGTTAAGTAAAAACGAATTTGTAATGACTGCTGATGCTGTTAGAGGTATTGGTGGAGGAGATGTTGAAGAAGGCTCTAAAAAATTATATAAAACAATGAAACAAGCAGAACAAGTAGGTAAAGCATAATGGCAGATTATACACAAACGGTAAGACGATCCCCTGCAATAGAAGCAGCTCAAGAAAATTATATAGATTTATTAACGCAACAAGTCGGTAGAGCTCCGGGATCGGTAGGTGTACCAACCCTTGCGGAACTCGGACCACAACTTGCCGGTCAAAATGTTTTAACTCAAGCGGCCCAACAACAAGCAGCAACTCAAGCAGGATTAGGTCAATTACAATTTGATGCAACGGGTGCTGTAACCGGTGCAGGTCAAGGAACTGGTGTTGCAGGATATCAACCTTTCTTAGATCAAGCTGCGGCTTACTCAGGCCCACAAGCTTTTCAATCTTTCATGTCGCCTTATCAACAACAAGTAATTGATACAACGTTACAAGAATTTGATGTACAAACTGCAAAAGGTGTACCACAGCTAGCAGCTAATGCTATTCAACAAGGTGCTTTTGGTGGTGGTAGAGAAGGTATAGCTCAAGCCGAATACGCTAACACTGCAGCAAGAAACAGAGCAGCATTACAAGCTCAATTATTAGGTCAAGGATTTACTCAAGCAAATCAATTTGCTAACCAAGCTTTTGATCAACAAAGAAATTTAGCATCATTGCAACCATCATTAGCTGCAAGTGGTGTACAACAATTAGGTGCAGCTGGTACAGGAAACTTAGCTTTCCAACAAGCACAGCTAGATGCAGCTCAACAAAGAAATCAATTAGCATACAATGAACCACTAAGTCGAATTCAGGCTTTTGGATCAGGTATTGCATCGCAAGCAAGTGGTTCGCCTACAACAACACAACAAATAGGCATGGGTGGAGCAGGAACAGTTGGACCATTATCGCAAGCTTTATCTGCTGGATTAAGTGCTTATGGTTTGGGTAGTATTTTTGGAGGATAATAATGTATTTTAAAAGACCATCATTTAGAAGAGGCGGATCAACTGGTATTGATCAATTAAGTTCTAATAGACAAATGTATGCTGGTGGTGGAAATATCGGTGGCGGAATAATTGCAGGTTCTAATTTAGGATCGAGAACAGGATTTTCTGTGCTTGATATTATAAGTGGAAACATGGCAGAAGAACTTACAGGAGGCTCTAATCAATCTAAGAAACCTAACATTAGTTCTCAAAAACCTACTAACGTTACTTCTCAAACTTCTAACTTAAATAAAGCTAAAAATATTTTAAAACGAGGGACTAGTATATTTAAAAATCCTACTCCTGGTTCATCTAATCCTTTTTTTATTAATCAATTAAAAAATATTTACAGTAAGGTACCAAAAACATCAGGTATATTTAGTGCTTTAAGAACAGGTGCAGCTGCTGCTCCAGGATTAGCTACTCTAGCAATACCGGCAGCAACTACATACGGTTTAATGCAAATGAATAAAGCTAAAACTGTGGAAGCATTAGAGTATATGAAATCTATGAATCAAAGTGGAGTCTTCGATGAAACAGCGGGAGATGATTTTGACGAGTATACAAAAGTATTTAATTACTTAAATGAAAACGGAACACCTATTAGTTTTACAGAAAACTTTGCAAGCGATGAAACATTACAAAAAATTAAAGATGAAGGTAGAACTACAATATCTTCAGACATGGATGCTGCAGCTGCTAAAAAAGCAATGACTACAGACGATGCTTATTCAATGGATGAAATTGTAGAGAGTGTTGTTACTGATAAAAATAAAAAAACAATAGATGAACCAGAAGAAAAAGAAAAAAGTTTTGAAGATATCTATCAAACAGAATTTGATCGAATACAAAAATTAATTGGTGATGATGATAGTAAAGGTATGGCAGCTATTGCTTTATCTGAAGCGATTGGTACACCAGGAACTATTGCAGACAAAGCTGCAGTCTTAAATAAATCTCTAGCTCAAATTATGGCTGGTAAGAAAAAAGATAAAAAAGATATTGCTAAACTAGCTTACAGTGCAACTAAAGAAATAGAAAAAGCTAAAATTGCTGCGGGTAAAACTAGTGATAGTCAAAAGAACTTTGAAAAAATACAAAACTTAACAGCAATCATTAATGATAATACAGGAACTTATACTGCTGCTGATAAAAAATCAGCTGGAGCTCAACTAGAAATAATTAAAGAGTCTATTAAAATTTTAAATCCAAGTAAAACAGATGGTAGTTTAACAGGATTATCTTCTGCAGGAAAATATATAGATGAATTAAGTAAACTAGCTAAAAAAATTAATAAACAAGAAAAAGGATCTGCTAAATATAATGAACTTTTAGGTAAGTATATGGCCATTAGAAACTTTTTAAGTGGATTTAACAACCCAGGTATTACAGCTGGAGTTTCTACCACTGATGCTATCATAGGGCTTAACACTAAAAAAGATGGCGGAAGAATTAAATTAGCTAATGGTACACCAATGGAAGAATCTGAAACAGTACAAGTATCAGAAACAGTAGGTCAAGGTGAAACACCAACGGCTCAAGTACAAAAATTATCTTATGATGAATTAAGAAATAGATTACCACAAGAAATTACAGACGATGTAATTAGATTAATTGCTAATAGCAATGAAGCTTTACAAGACTTTGCATACATTAGAACTCAAGGCGACGTAGTAAAATTTAATACCAAGTATGGAGTTAATTTAGTATTACCAGCACAAACAGCATAGGAGGTTAAATGGCTGAAGAAGACACAGGTATATTCGGCGGTTTTTTTGACCCCCCTGAAGAAAACATTAGTCCTGAAAGAGTAGGGGCTATTGATTATCTTACAGATATTCCTGTAGGTGCCATTAAAGGTATTAGTCAGGCAGTTCAAGGTTTATTACAATTAGGAGCTCTGCCTGTAGACTACCTGGCAGACACTAATTTAATTAGTGCAATCGATAATATTTTTGAAAAGATAACTCCTGAAACAGATACAGCTGTTGGAGATATTACAGCTATCTTAGGTCAATTTGCATTACCTGCAGGTGTTGCAGTTAAAATAGCAAATGGTGTTTTAAAATTAAATAAAGCTAGTCAAATTGTAAGACTTAACAGTCTTCCAACTATTGGTGCTAAAAGTGCAGAGCTTGCAAAACGTGCAGGATACTATGGAAGTATAGGTGGTGTTACAGATTTTGCTGTATCAACTCCTGGCGATCTACCAACCTTTGCTGAAACACTAGGATTTGGTGAAGCTTATAAAGGTGACGAGTTAAAAGGATCAGCCAAGGCTTCAGAATTTTTTAAAGAAAAAATAAGATTTGGTGCTGAAGGTGCTATCATTGGTGGTGGAGTAACTGCTGCATTACCTGTGGTAGGAACTTTAGGTGTTAAGTATGGTCTTATACCTGCAGCCAAAGTAGGAGCTTATGTTGGAAGAAAAGCTTTGCGTGCAGTAGACTTTGCAGTATTTAATCCAGCTTCTAAATTAATTGCTGGCGAGACAGGACAAAAAGGAGCTATTGGTTTACAAAAATTTTTAGGTAATTCATCTACAAAGATAAGAGAAGGATTAGGTTTACCACCAGTAAAAGATTGGAAGTTTTATTCTACAGATGCAAACGCACCGCTTACAGAAAGACTTTTAAAAAGATTAGATAACATAAAAAATGCTTTTAGATCTCCAGGTCCATTAAGTGATAGTATGGCAGTAGAATTACGAAAGTATGAAAACTTAGTACAAAAAGATGAAAAAGGTTTAGTGAAAATAATGAATCAAATTGATGATCAATTTAAAGAAATAGCTAAAGGCGCAGATGTATTAGAGCTACCTAAATATTTACAAGACGCTAAACTTAAATATCCTAAACCTATTACTGCAGTAGACGATGCAATGTATTTAAGAAATAATGATTTATTATATAATTATCTTCAAGCAAGAAGAGTAAGAACCACTGTTGACGGTAAACCATTGTTTAAAGATTCTGATGAAGCATTAGGATTTTTAGAACAGTTACCAAAAAACACACAAAAAAATGCTAAAGAATTGAAAAAAAGAATTAATGATTTAGGTTTACAATACGGCAGACTTTTATCAGAAAACACGGATGATGCATTAGCAGATTTAGGTGCAAGTATTGTTGCTAATGGTGGTGCATATTTAAAACAAGTATTTAGTGTAATGAAAAACAAAGCATATCAATTTGATCCACAAAAAGTAGCTGGTGCAAAAGAATTTTTTAAAAAGAATGCGGTCCCTAAAATATTAAACGAACAACCAGAAACTATTGAAAGTATAATGAAACAAAAAAATATTACGCAAGCAGAAGCAATTGAACTGTTGGCTGATAATAGTATGGCTCAATTACAAAAATCTTTAATTGAAAGTAATAGGAGTCCTGAGTCTTTATTTAGATTAATAGCAGATACATTTAAAATAGGTAAACGAGGTGAGCTTTTAGATGTTACTAAAAAAGTAATACAAGAAGGAAAAGAAGTTCAAGTATTTACATCAGAAGGAAAACTAGTCAAAGCAGGTGGCGATGTGCCTACCATTATGAAAAAAGTTATGGATGATGAAGGACTAGAAAAAGTAACTGGTGCATTCTTAGAACCATTAAAAGATTATAGAGCAGCTGTTACTGATACATTTTTACAAACAGCTAAACAGGTACACAAGAAAGCTTTCTTTGATAAGTTTGCAGATAGTGCATTAGCTAATGGTTATGCTTTTAGATCACTAGAAGAAGCAAGAGCTTTAAATAAACCTACTAATAATTTAACGTCTGTTAAAGCAGACATGAATCCTGGTAGTAAAAATTTTGATTTGTTTGAAAGTAAATTATTTAATGGTGGTGCACAAGGTAAAGGTCTTTACACTACACCAGAAATAGCAAATGCTGTTAAAGGCACAGAAGAATATCTAACACGTATGTATGATATACCATTATACAGTGCATTAATGTCTGTCAAAGCTGCAGGTCAAATTGGTAAAACAGTTTTCTCACCTATGACACAAATAAGAAACGTATCAACCGCTTCTTTCTTTGCCTTAGCTAGTGGATTAATTGGTGGCAGAGTTAGCTTAACAGATTCTTTTAAACTTTTAGCCGATGATATTTTTCCGGGTAAATATATTTCTGCTGCAGATGTAGCTAAAAAAATGGAAGATAGAATAGCTCGAGGTGTTGTTGATCAAAACATAGAGGTTAATGAAATTAAAGCAATCTTAGAAAAAGCTAAGAATGGAAAATTTACTTTATCAGCATTGATGCAAAACCCTACAGTTAAAAAAGCTTTTGACTTGTATCAAGGGGGTGACAACGTTTGGAAAATTTATGCAGATGATTTTTATCAAGATGCGTTAGGTCAAGCGTTTCAATACAGCTCTAAAGGTTTAAAAGGTGATGCTGCTATCAGAGATAACATTATAGATTGGTATAGAACTGTAGGTAAACAAGACGATGTTGCAGCACAATTAGTTAAAGCTAATGATGATATAGCTAGAATTGATGATGCATTACGAACCGCGGACAACGCAACTAAACAATCTTTATTAAATCAAAAAGAAGCTCTTGTTCAAAATTTTAAAAATGTAAAAGATATTTCTGCATACCTAGTTACTAATACTATTCCAACATATAGTATGGTTCCTCAAATTATTAAAAATATTCGAAACTTGCCGTTTGGTAATTTCATTGCTTTTCCTGCAGAAATTTTAAGAACAAGTGCACACTTAATTGAAATAGGTGCAAGAGAGCTCACTAGTAATAATCCTTTAATTAGACAAATGGGTGCAAGAAGATTAATAGGTGCAGCCTCAGTATTCGGAGGCACAGGTAGTATTATTGCAGCTGCTGCAGAAAAAATTACAGGTGTGTCTCAAGAAAAAATGGATGCATTCAAAAGATCAGTAGCTCCTGAATATCAAAAGAACTCTACACTAATTCCATTAACCGAATCGGACGACAAAGGTAACTTTAAATATTTTAATTTTTCATACACTAATCCATACGACTCAATGATTAGACCTGTTAATGCTGTATTAAATGCATACGGTAATGGAACATTAACTAATCAAAACGCAAGTAGAATTGTCTACAACGCTTTAATATATGATACATTAAATGATACTCCAGGAGCTCTTACAGAATTTTTTACACCTTTTGTTTCAGAATCTATTGGTGCAGGAGCTGTATTTGATTTGACTGTAAGAAATGGTAAAACAAAAGAGGGTCAAACTATTTTTTATGAACAAGACACAGCTATGGAAAAAATAGATGCTGCCCTTGGTCATTTAATAGGACAATTAGAACCTGGTGCATCTAGAAGTTCAAGAAGAGTTTGGAAAGGCGTGACTCAAGACTTCACAGATTTTGGAACGACGTATGATGGCCCTACTGAATTATTAGCATTGATGTCAGGACTTCGTATTGAGGACGCAAAACCTATGGACAGTTTACCTTTTATCGTAACCTCTTACAACAAAGATATTAGAAACATTAATCAAAAATTTTCAAATAACATTTATAGTCCCAATTTAACTCTCGAGGGTCGAATAGGATACATGGTAGAATTTTTAACTGATAACTATGACACTCAAAGTAGAATGTTTAAAGTAATTCAAGACATGGAAAATATGGGTGCTGATATAGATGAGATTGAAGAAAAAATAGGAGTTCGATTAAAAAATAAAAAAAGAACTCAAGCACTGATGGACGGAGAGTTTGTAGCTCCTAATATAAGTGACTCTACAGTTGAGTCTATTCTTGAAAGACTATATGAAGAAAATGAAGTTAAAGCCGCTGAAGTAGAAGATCAATTTGAAACAGCCATTGATATATTTGAAGACATAAGATCAGATCTTGAAGCCATTGAACTTGGAGAAGGGCCTGAATCTTTTAGAGAATTTATAGAGTTTACTTTAAATCCACCTACTGTACCTGCTCAAGGCACAGCTCCTATTACAGGTATTGAAGAAATGGCTGCAGTTAATTTACCGCCGCCTCCGCAAATCGGAACAGGAGTAAATGCTTCTTTATTTGCAAATAATACAAACGCAGGAACACAATTTAATTTATTACCTAGTACGGTAAAATATGATAAACTATTTCCCTTTGGATAAAATATGGCAACAGATAAAAAATTAACATACAAAGATCAAAGATTAACTAAAGATCAACAGAAAAAAATTAAACCAGCTAATCAAGGTGGGGGTCCTAACTATTTAGGTAAACAAGAAACTGTGACTGTCCCTAAAAAATGGTTATCATCTCCTGATCATGTTGTAGCTGAATTAGCTTATATTACTCCAAGAGAACAAAAAATATTATTAGATGCTAATATTTATGGATCATTAAAAGGTAAACCAAACAAAGGTCCTGGTGGTATTATGTCATTACAAGGAGATCTTGGTGGTTACGATGCAAGTCCAGGTGGACCAGATTCTGAAAGCGGTGATGGAAGTGGAGGAAGAAATGATAAAGCAAGAGCTGCTGACATCATGACAGGTAGAGTTAATGTAACTTCGCCAACAGGTATTACAGAAGGATATACAGGACCAGATCCTACAGGTCAAAATCAATTTGGAGATTTTGTATATAACCCAACTGCTTTTGATAAAGCCAAAGCTTTTTATAATAAACTTCCAACTCCTTTAAACATAGTAAAAAACATAGCTAAAAAATTTGGACCAATAAATAATTTAGATTTTTATAATCAAAAAGTTGTACCTGCAGGTAAAACAAATTTAGGATATAAAGATTATATGGCAGCTAGAATGGCGGGTGCGATAGACGCTTATGGTAATCCGATTGGAAGCACTGGCGGAGGTGGAGAAAAAAATAATATATCTAACACTGGTATTTTACAAGTTAAAGAAATTAATCCAATAGGGACCGATGAAGAAGTAGAAGTTGCCAGCACTCCTTATCAAAATGATATGTATTTTAATTTTGGAACTTTTAGTAATCCTATTTATAAAAAAGATTTAGTATAATGGTTAAAAAATCTGCACTACAAAAAATAGAATACCATGAAAAGATCTGTCGTATCATGCAGAAACAAACTTTTGAAAGAATTGATAGAATGGAAACTAGAATAGCTAGATTAGAAAAATGGATTATAGGTGGACTAGGCGCAATACTCTTAGCCGTGCTTTCCAATCATATGTAGTTTAACGACACATACAACCTATCATACTTCCACTACCATCATTCATTATATGTAAGTTAAGAGTATCCACATACCCAGATAGTTTTAATCTTAATATATCACAAAGATCAAAACAATTTATTTCATCAAACAATTCTATACCTTCTAACATTTGTTTAGTCACAGGTATTAACTGATACAAACCATCATTTAAAATTATTAAATCCATGCTTTTAACTCTTCTCCCATAACTTCAGATGCAATATTTATTTTTTTACGTAAAGCTTTAACAATACGTTCATCTACAGTTTTTTCACATATAATATCTATGTAAGTCATTTTTCTTTTCTGACCGATACGATTTATTCTAGCTTCACTTTGAGTTCTTTTCTCAAGATCATAACCATTAGAATAATAAATCATTACATTAGCTTCTGTAAGTGTAATACCATAGCCACCTGTCTGTGGTGTACCCACTAAGAATCTAATTTTAGATTTAGGGTTCTGTATTTCTTTAATAGCTTTGGCTCTATCTTCAGTAGATGTAGACCCATAATAAGTCATCACGGAACCCGGATATTCTTTTTCAATAGCTTTAACTATCGAATCTATATCATGTCTCCAATGGGCCCAGATAATAGCTTTGCCTTCTACCTCTTCTAATATGTCCATTAATGCAGCAACTCTTTCATTTTTAATAATTTTAAGTGTGCCATCATCAGCTTTAAAATGACCACAAGTAATTTGTTGAAGTCTCATCAGCTGCACCAATGCAGTAGAAGTAGTCATTAGTTTGCCGTCCATTTGTGCAAGTGCTACATTTTTCATTTGATCGTAAAGTTTTTGTTGTTCTTTACTTAATTGTATAATTCTTTTTTGATAAGTATAAGCAGGTAAATCTAAACAATCTTCTTTTAAAACTCTGTCAGAAAATACTGCAATTTTATCTGATAATTCCTGTAAATTTTGGTACCCTACAGGAACCTTAGCGCTATGAGAACCAAAGTTCATAGTTTTAAGTATGGCGTATCTAGTTCTAAATGCATAATAAGAAGTAAAATCTAATAGACCTTCTCCTAAGAATTCACATTGTTTATACAAATCTAATGGTGATTTAGTTACTGGTGATCCTGTAAGTATTCTTTTGTATTTAGCATACTGGCCCAAGGAACATATATGTTTAGATCTTTTTGCATCAGGGTTTTTAATTGTAGTAGACTCATCAACAGCCATCATAGTTCTATGACAACGTAAAAATTTAGCTGCAAATTCTACACCTTTACTTGTGCTAAATGCATCTACATTCATAATTAAAATATGTAGATCTTCTCCTGGTTCAAACAAAGTATCTAATTTTTGTTGTTGCGATTTAGTAATATTGGCTTGCCACAACACCATTTTCTTTTCAACATGGTCTACCATGTGTGTGGGTATTTCAGAGTCGTACCAGTTTTTATAAACACCTTTAGGTGCTACTAATAAAAATCCATTTATCTTACCTTTATCATACAACATAGATACATTATCTATTAACACTTTAGATTTACCTGTACCCATCTCCATAAAGTATGC
>WLWF01002423.1_pt1 | contig 13536 bp, 8 predicted proteins | sample 6718331 | NCBI WGS metagenome assembly WLWF01 (sample SAMN12718692, study PRJNA515312) | sponge metagenome | isolation source: marine sponge | host: Mycale hentscheli | place: New Zealand: South Island, Marlborough, Capsize Point | collected 2003-05-01
AAACGCTCCATCTCCTGGTGCTTATGGACAATATATTGCTGGTGATCTTGATGATTCCTTAGCTGGCAGCAGTATTACTTTTGTAAGGGGGACAAAAGGCGATGACAACATGGCTCCTTATGGCAGTGCAGCAGACCCTGGTTCACTTAATGGTGTAGGATATCATAATGGTGGTCCTGGTGGTTTAGCTCAGAGCACTGCATCAACTGGACCTTACATATGCTCTAGATCTGGTGGATGTGGCGGTGGTGGATCTTCTGCATTTAGAACAGGAAGCACTGTAATTGTAGAAGCAGGTGGTGGTGCTGGTGCTGGTGGATCTAACACGTCAGCAGTATGGAATACTGAACACATTAACCTTTATATTCGTGCTGCTACTTATAGTGGTGGTATAAATGGTGGCGGCGGTGGATTTGGTGGTACGAGTAATAGTGGTGGCGGTGGCGGTGGAGGCGGCGGATATAGTCGTGTCAGCGGACAGGCAGCAAGTCAGTATGGTAACTCAAAGTTCACCAGTGATGGTGGAGATAATATGCTTAGTGCATATGGTTATGGATTTCCTGGTATTGGTGGTAATGGATTTGTTAATAGCACCTATGTTTCTAATGAAATTTCATATACTCCTAATGATTTTATTTGGACAGATCAACTTCTTGGAGTAGCAGAAATTTCATATGAAAGTCAAATTATTACAGAAGATTTTAATTGGACCACTAGATCTCCTCAAATTGGTAATATTGTAGGAGCCCAAGGGTCTGATCCAAATAATCAGTGGACTACTTTTTTAACTAATACTAACGTAGGTGGTAATGAACCTGAAGGCACTACCGTTACTAGATCAATTGAATGGAAAATTAATTTCAATGATACCGGAAAACAAATATTCAATACAGCTGTAGATGATTCTGGCGACGTATACATTGATAATGTATTTCAATTTTCACTCGACACTTATAATGCCAATACTTCTTTAACTACAGCAAATGATATTACTGCTGGTGAACATATTTTACGGATTGAACATGTTAATAGTGGTGGTCCGTATGGTGTAGCAATGGATTGGACTGGATATGTACCTCCAGCACCACCAACAGTAACTCTAACTGCAACTGATTATAGCACTCCTCCAAATAATATTACTAGCATTTACAAAGGTGAAAGTCTGAGGATTACATACTCTGCTTCTATCCCTACTAACGGTGATGCTATCACTGCTAATACCTTTACTGCAACTGCTAATGGAGTTGTAACTAATCCTATTCCTAGTGTGGGAAATAGTGGCATATATTTTCCTGCTCCTACAGTAACAACAACTTATACGTATACAGCAACTAATGTTAATGGGACATCTACCGCAAGTGTAACTATTACCGTCGCAGATGATTTTCCAGTAGTAACTCTTACTTCGGATGATGCTGATAACACAATTATTTCTGGCGGAGTTCCTGAATCTGTAACACTTACGTGGTCTGCTACTGCAAATACTACTATTAGTAATACTACAATGACTGGTGTTACTAATCCTGGCACATCTGGTAGCGTAACAGTAAGTCCCACATCTACAACAACTTATACATTTTTAGCAACAACTGCTACTGGAACACGTACAGCAAGTGTAACTATTACCGTTAATACTAGACCAATAATTACATTAACCTCAAATACATCAACAATATCAGCAGGACAAAGTGTTAATTTAACTTGGAACACAACTGGGAGTGCAAATAGTATAGTTTGGTCTTCTGGTGTTCCTACTCCTGCAAGTGGAAGTGGAAATGTTAATGGATCTGTAGCAGTTGCTCCTACACAATCACAACAATATTGCATTTATGCAACTGGACCTGGTGGAGTTAGTGATACTAAATGCGTTACAATAAATGTCATACAGATAGACACCAGTATAACTGATTATGATCAATCATTTACCAACGATTTTACTACTGATATTCCTTCTTATGCCATTAACGTTAGTGTAGATATCTCAGCTGCAGGTGGAAGGAATGGTGGTACTGATGCTGGTGGTGCTTCTGGTTCTGGTGGTGCTGGAAGAAGAGCAACACTTTATTTTCCGGATTATGTTGCGAGGACATTTACTGTAAGATTGGGCAATCAAGGATCAGCTGGATTTGGATGTGTTGCTGGTAGTGGAGTTGGAACAGGGGGAAGTTCTAATGTAGCTCGTGGAGGAAACGGTGGCACTTCTGGTCCTTCAGGATGCTCTGGTGGTGGAGGCGGCGGTGGTGGTGCTAGCGGTATTTACGACTCTGTTAAAAATGGTTGGGTTGCTATTTTAGGTGGAGGTGGTGGAGGCGGCGGTGCTTCCTGGAGGGTTAGTGCTACTAATGGTAGTTCTGGAACGGGAATGAACACTGGAAATGTAAACAATATTAGTAATGGTAACACTGGTTCTTCGTGCCCTACTGACGGTGGAGGCGGCGGAGGCGGTGGTGGCGGAGCAACTGGTGGTTCTGGTGGAAACTTTGGACTTGACAATAACAGCGGGGGTATAGGTGGCAATGGTGGACAATCTGCTTATGATAACAGTTATTGTAGTTTTAATTACAATTCGGGGTCATCTAATTTTGGAGATGGATCTGCTAGAGTAAGATGGGATATAGGTGCGCCTACTATCGATAGTTTTACTGTTAGTCCTTCGCCTATCATTGCAGGGGAGAGCACAAGATTAACATGGACATCTACAAATTCTCTCACCGGTAGTATTAATAATGGTGTTAATGCAATTACTGTTCCTAATAGTTTTGTAGATGTTTTTCCTAGTGATGATACAACATATACATTAACTGTTATTGGTTATGGTGGATTAACTGATACTGCTACGGTATCTGTTGTAGTTTACATTCCACCCACACTTAATCTCGTTTTGAATAGTCCATCTATTATTGTTAATGGTAGCACAAATCTTTCTTGGACTGTCAGTGGAGATGGTGATACATTATATTGGGTTGCCGGTGGTATTGTAAATACAAATTTAAATAGTACTGTATCTCTTAGTCCATCTGTTACTACAACATATAGTGGATATGTTACTGGTCTTGGTGGAACTTCGCCAGTTGCATCTGTAACACTAATTGTATATTATCCTCCAACTATAACCATAAATTATCCTACAGTAATTGATTATGGTCAGCAAGCATTGATTGAATATGAAGGAGATTATGCGAATACATCAGTAACATTGTCTGCTACTTATAATTATGATTTTGTTCCTAATACTACTGATCCTATTGTGAATTTGGAGACAGCAGCTTCTGCTGAATTTGGACCTGATTCATCTTATAGTGGAACTTATAATACAAATATTGTTTATAACGATAGAGGACCACTCAGTGTAACTTATGTTATTACCGCTAATGGCAACGGTGGATCAACAACTGAAACGTTTACAGTTTTAATTAATGTTGATAGAACACCAGATAATATAGACATTGATGAGACTGATGATCTTTTTAAAGATGCTGATCCTGTATATACACCAGAAACAGAAGTATTGTCTGAGATGTATTTGATTGATGATATTGATATGAAGGTAGAGGTTAAGTCAAGTAGTCCTATATTAGTTGATTTGAATGCAAATCAACAATGGACTAAACTAAGGCAAATTGGTACATCACCTGCAGTTCAGGGAAATTCTGTAGGTGGCAATTCTTTACCAACAAAACCAGGAGTGTATTATATCAAACCAAGATTTATACAAAGTGAAGCACCTTTAGTTGCCAAAACTAACTTAACAGCAATAGAAGCGGCAAAACTTGTTACATGTCTTTCTGTTATTGATGAAACAAATAATAGTTATTACAATAATCAAGGCAATTTAAATAATGTTTGGCAACAGAATCCGCCAATAATTGGTGCTGCTGTTAATAATCGTAGAGGATTTAGAACTGCATTTCCTTACAGAACATTTTATCTTTTGGATCCACAAGGTTCTGGTCAAAGTGGTATTGATGTGCCTACTAACTTCCCAGGTGATCCAAATGCTTTTGGTCCAATTCTTGTTAACCGCGATGAAGGAAATGTTGGTAGTAGATCTGATTGGTTTGCGATTTGTAATTTTGGTTCTCTGCCATATGGAACAATTGTTTCTATCTGGATTGATATTTCTGGTTCAATGGAACTCTCTACAGTTCTAGCATCGTATAATTACTTCCTACAACGTTGTGCTAATGCTGGTATTGAGATTGTATTAAGTCTTAGTGCTGCCGGAGAAAGATATATTGATGAGCATATCGTGTATCTTCCTCCTAGTGCTAACTTTACAGCAGTAGATGCTAATGGAAATACCTCAAATATTGAAGTTATTGCAGGAGATACTGTCACATTGAGTTGGATTGTATTTGGTGATGTCACCACTTTACGTATTATACCAGACGTATTGGATGTTACACCTTCTTTCAGTGATTTTGTAGATTCTGCCGTGGTTAATCCCACATCAGACACAACATATACTTTGATTGCGGAAGGTCCAGCTGGATCAACTCAAAGACAAATTAGTATTTCTGTATTAATTCCTCCTACTATTTCTATCACATCTAGTCAAGGATCATCAGTTATCACTGGAAATTGTACAGTTCTTTCTTGGGTTGTAAGTGGTGATGGAAATAGTGTTTCGTGGACACAAGGTGGTATCGCAAATACAAATATTGATAGTTCCGAAAGTGTGTGCCCTAATGATACCACAACATATTGCGCTGTTGCTAGTGGTCCTGGTGGAGTTTCTCCAGAAACTTGTATTACGATAACTGTATATCAAGTCCCAACTGCTAGCATTACTGTTCCAGCAGTCATAGATTATAATAATAACTTTACTATTGATTATGAAACACAATATGCGAATGTTAGCATTCAAATAACTCCAACATACACATATCTAAATGGAACTGTTGTAACGGGAACAACAATTAATAGAACTGCTGCAACTAGTGCAGAAATTAATGGTGGTGCTAGTGGAACTGTTAGTGATACCATAGCAAATGGAACAGGTATTCCAATTACAGTCCCATGGAATGATTTTGGACCATATATAGTTGATTTTTACATGGTAGCTTCAGGAAATGGTGGAACTGCTGAACGCACTGCGAGAACATTGGTTAATATAGATCAAACGCCAGATAACTTTACTGTTGATGAGACTGATGATCTTTTAAAAGATCAGGATCCTGTATATACGCCAGAAACAGAAATTTTATCCGAGATGTATTTGATTAATGATATTGACATTCCTGTAGAAATTAAGGCAGATTACCCAATTAAGGTTGATATTAATAAAAATGACGATTGGGAAGACGTTAGACGAATCTAGAGTCAATAAATAATAGGACTGGGATCATAACTAAAAGGAATGACATATTCGTTTGCACCTAACGATCAACCACTTTACGTATCAGAAGGTGATTACGTACAGTTTAGGTTTATTGCGCCTAATCAGTGGAACACCACTAATACTGTAACAATTAATATTGGTGAGCTAGTACAGTTTTGGTTGATTACAACCATTCCTGAAGATTTTACTCCAGATCCCTTTCCGTTCAATGACATTGATGAGGCAGATCTTGATACAATGTATACTACTGATGTAGTATTTTTTCCGCCCTCAGGAACACCAACTACTTCTGTAACCGGGTTAACACCAACAACTCAAGCAGCTGTAGTAATCGGATCTAATCTTGGTGGTGGCATCGATAATTATGCAATGCGTGTTGACTATGATGGTAATGGAACTTGGGATACGGGGTGGATTCAAAGTGGTGGAGATATAACCGTTCAGAATGGTGCAAAAATTCAAGTTAGACAAAAATCTTCTGAGTTTAATGTACAGTTTTCGAGATTGACACTTGTTATTGGTACATCTAGTGCAAGATGGGACATCTTAACTGTATCACAACCAACAAATGAACCAGAACCATTCCCAGATTTCACAGATTTAGAAGATCAACCAACAAACACATATTGTTATAGTGAGGTCATTAGATTACAGGGATTGATTGCTTCTGCTACTATTAATACCAGTGCTGCTGGTGAGTGGGCAATTTCATCGACAAATAATACTACAACAAACTCGGATGGATTTCAAGTTCTTTCTGGAGTAACTTTTAGTGGTAATAGTGGAACTGTAAACAATGGTGATTACTTACAATTAAGAATTTTAAGTTCAAACAATGCTTTATTTCCACTTTCAACCAGTCTTTCAATTGGAGATGGTATCAATGGAGATACTTGGACTGTAGAAACTGGTGCAAACCCTTCAACTAATCCTGCGGCATTCTCATTCCCTAATGTGGATGATGCAATCGAAGATACACTTGTAGGGTCAGAAGCACGACCCGTAGGTGCTATTACAGGACTGACAGATGGTATTCAAGTTCCTGTAACATTAATTTCCACTAATTCTACTAATGTTCGTGTCAAGAAAAATGATGATTCTGTTGGGGTATTTCCTACAACAGTGGGAAATGGTGATACATTAACTCTTTATCTGCAATCATCACCTTCGTTTAATACTCCTTTAAACATGCAAATTCAGGTTGGTGATCGGCAGATTCCCCCATGGCAGGTAAGAACTAGTCTTGGACCAGATACTCTTGCTGACTATACTCCGCCAGCAAATAGAAATAATCAAGTTCCAGGATCTTTTGTTGCTAGTGCTCCAGTCACTCCTACTGCCATTAATAGACCAATCACAATTGAAAGCATTGCTGGTTATCCAGCTTTGATTTCTATTGATTTTGATACTCCTGTAGCAGGTCCAAGAACATTTGATCCTCTCTTAAATACCTCATTCTATATTGTAATTCAAGCAGCAGATCAATTGAATACACCAGAAGTTACAACAATTAGAGTTGGTGGAAACTTTGGTGTAAATCAATTTATTTGGCAAGTTACAACATATGCTACAGTTCCACCCCCATCTACTGATGCTGCTATTTGGTATAGTAGAAAATCTAAGAAATTTGATGGATATCCCATTGGAACAGTTCTTCCTGTTCTGAAAGAGGGTGTGGGTAGTTATGGAGATTTAGATGGTGGAAATAATGATAGGTATCCTGGATTTGTTCCATGTGATGGTCGTTCATTAGATAAGAATGATTATTTTGAATTATATACTATTCTTGATGGAGAGTATGGTGAGACTACTAACGAATTTAATGTTCCGGATTATAGAAATAGAAAATTATGCGGTGTTGGTATTGTAGATGGCACTAGAGGCAATTCAACATTTGTGCCAATTACTCCGGGGTCTTCAAAAGGTATTAATGATCCTGGTGCTGAAGGTGGATTTTGGTATTTTAATAGGGTTGGTGCTCGTGGATCAGATCCTTTAGATCAAGTTCAAGGACCTAGTGGTGCTGTGGGAGGTTTGGATAGTGATTTCTTCTCTCTCGGAACAGTTAGATTAACTGGATTAGAAACACTTACAGACCAAGTTATTTTTACAATTAATCCTTCTAGTTTTGTTACCGCACAAGTTGGAGGATTGGCTGCTATTACTGTTGCTGCCCCCACACACAATCATGCATTTATTTCTGCAGTTGTTGAAGGTGAAGATGGGGAAGCTAGTATTCCATGGAACCAACCATTAGGTAGAAGTATGATGGGTGCTGCTGGAAGAAATCCCACTGAATATGAAGCTAGAGCACCTGAAAACGCAAGTCCAGAGCAAAATAGAACTGCAATTGAACAAAGATGGAAAATTTTCTTTGGTACTACTGTTGGCGCTAATTTTCAGTTAGAATTGACAAGATATTATGGTAGTGATTTTGATTTTGATGATTGGATTGAACAATTTCCTACTAATTTTCCATATAACTCTACTATTGACGGCAGCTCCACTGCACTTGGTCCGGAAAGTGATGACCTTTCGTATTCAATTGAATTTCAAACATGGTGGATCTCTCCTTTTAGTGCTTTAGCATCTGCAAATCTTCAAAATCGTGGAGTAAGTAACAACCCTACTACCCCCGAGGGTCAAACTAATAGATATTTCAGTGGTGTATTTGATACACAACCATCCAATTTTGCGATTGATCAGTATACTAGCACTGGACCTGGAACACAAACACGTACTCATAGTCATTTAATTACAGAAAATCCAGTTGGCAACCCAAATGCTGATTTTACTGGAGGTAATTTGGATGGTCTAGGTAGTAATCAATCACCACTTGGATCTGGTTTAGGTGGTGGCGTCGATGGAGCATTATTAACTTTTAGTTTATGGTGGTCTGATAGGTATGTTGTTAATGGTGGACAATCGCCAAATGGTGGTGGTGGTTCTGACAGTGAATCAGGAGCATATTTCGCAGCAGGCGTTGGTGAGTGGTCTTATAGACAAGCTGGTGCCCAATTGTGGTCTAATCCATCTGATGAAGAAACTAGAGATGAAGATATAGTTGGTGGCAGTGGAAGTGGTATGCGTTTAAGAATCACATATCAAGCATGGCCTTCTCCTGGTGGTGGTTCTGCAAATGACACTAGAATACGTGTTGATCAGATTCTAAGTCCTGGACAGGGATATGCAGCAGGAGATATACTCTCTACTACATTCTGGAATAATATCGATACTACTGCTAATAGAATACTTGAAGTAGCTGCAGTTGCTGCTAATGGATCTGGTGGTGCTGCTGAAAAACTTCAGGTAGTGTTTACTCAAAGTGATGTTTTTATGGATCTAACACCAGGAACATTTGTGTATTCTAGTAGTTTCAAAAGACCAACTCCTGATGTTGAGATGCAACCACAGAGACAAGTCCCAATTATCAACCCATTCCACAAGACTAAATATATTATCAAGGCATATTAATTATGAATCAAAAATTGAGTGTTCCAGATTATAGACCTCTTGAATTAATGCTCGATGATAGAATTACCAAATTTGATTTTGATGATTTTATTGGTGTTTGGCCAAATTTTATGCCAAGACCATTGTGTGAAGAGTTGATTGAATATGCAAATTCAGTTTATGATACTGCTTGCATTGAAGTTCCATCAGCAACAATAGAGCATAACCCAAATGCAGAGATAGCATTCAATTCTTCTCAGCAATATGGTGGAGATTTGAATAGAAAAGATTATGCATTTTTGTTAAATTTTTCTAATAGAGACTTATCTACTAAAACAAACTCTGTATTAAAGAGTTGTGTGAGGCATTATATTCATAAGTATCAATCATTAAAACATACTGGATTAGTATCTACTGATATCAAATTTCAGAAAACTCCTCCTGGAGGTGGATATCATCTGTGGCATCATGAAAATGCTGATTTAGCACATTCTGCTAGAGAATTAGTTTGGATGATTTATCTTAATGACATGCCAGATGGCGAAGCAGAAACTGAATTTTTGTATCAAAGAAGAAGAATTAAACCTACTGCAGGAACTGTTGTTATTTGGCCATCTGGATATACACATTCACATAAAGGAAATACTGTATTGACTGAAGATAAATACATTATAACAGGATGGTACATCAAGAGCACTTAACAACCCATGGAATTAAGAAAGATTGTTATCGAAGTTGATTTTATCAACAAATATGTAACCCCTAATGCAGAAATTCAAGTTATTTCTACTGATTATCTTAATCGTAGTAATAAAAAAACAGCATTGGATGCTGATTTATTAGAGAAATTTTTAACAGAATCTGTTGATGATTTCTGGCACAATGACAACGACAGAATTGATTTCTTTCAATATTTTGATGATGGAACTTATTTCTGTCAAAGACAGAAACGTCAATATGACTTCAAAACAGAAAGTTCGTATTATAAAACATATTCTTTTACTGGTGCTACTTCAGCGCAGGCAAAAGAATTTTGTGATCTATGCGTCACGTTTTTTGAGATTGGTGTTGAAATCCGAAGTCTTGAAATCGAGAAAGTTATTGGAGAAGTAGACAAAGAAGTTGTTTTTTATGAGCAAAGATGGTTTAAGATTAGAAGACAGAAAACTGAAATGTTGAACTTATCTGATTGGAGAGTTCTTCCTGATGTTGAAGAAGAATACGACGGTGAAAGAGATAGGTGGATTGCTTGGAGAAGATGGATTCGTAAAGAAAGTCTGGTAAAACCAAACGATGAAAGATTTAATGGATCTGGATTAGAATACTTCAAATATACTTATGAAATGAAGTGGCCTAGAGATCCAAATTATTACCTAAAAATATATCCAAATGGTAAGTTGGAAGATGGTGTAACTGATGCACCTGCATTTATGGATGTAAATGATCCTAATCAATGGGTCAAGCATGATTCTGAATCATCATCTGACTTCATGAAGAGCAGGGAAGATCAGATGTATTTACTTGCAGGTAAACATAAACTTGTAAATAGAAAGATTAATGCTAATATGAAAAAAATGATGGAACTTCTTGGTGTTCCTGATAAGATTCCCGATGATTGGGATCGATACTATGTTAATGATTCTGAATTAGAAGAATGATTCACGAAATTGATTTATTAAATGATGAACAACTTGAATACATTAATCTATATTTTAAGCATTTAACATTTAAAGACGGAAAAATTAGCAATCCTAGGTCAGATAAACGATGTCAAACTGTATTTGATGGACCAGGACATGTTGATCTGAATAATTATTGTCGTGATATAATATCACAAGTAGATCTTCCTATTGAAATATCAGCAATATCTCAAATATATTTTACGAAGTATAGTGTTGGTGGGATGTATGGGGATCACTATGATGCTGCCATGTGTGGTGGCGTCAAATCAGATTATAGTATGACATGTTTTCTTAATGATGAATATAAAGGGGGAGAATTAGTTATTGATGATACTACGCATGTTAAGTTACAGAGGGGTAAAGCAGTAATATATCCCGGTGATCATATTCACAGAGTGAATAGAGTTATTTCAGGACGTAGAGATGTATTTTTATGCTGGTTGCAAAAATGAATGATGTTGTAAGATATGATAATTTCTTCTCACGTAAAGACTTCATGCTGATACTTGAGAAGTTAAAGCAACCTAAGTGGGAATATGGTCATGGATCATATCCACCAGGTCATCCTGAGAGAAAGATACCATTCTGGATGATGCATTTAGGTGATGACTTCTTCTTCACTGAATATCTTCTAAATATCATTGAGGAAAAGACTAATCAAAAGTATGAATTAACTGCTGTTTACTGTAATGGTCATACATTTGGCACTTCTGGTAATTTTCATCAGGATTGGCACAATGATCAAGGTAGAACATTTCTTCTTTATGCTAACGATAGTTGGGATCAGGAATGGAATGGTAAGACAGTATTTAAGACAGGTGATACGTATCATTACTCTGAGTTTGTTCCTAACTCAGCAATCCTGTTCTCAGGAATAATTCCTCATAAAGCAGAAGGAACATCTAGATTATTTTTAGGTCTGCGTAAAACAATTGCTTGGAAACTCGTACTAAAATGAACACACCTTACGACGTATATTATTTTGATAACTTCATCGAGAACTATGCTCGCATGAAAGGTAAACCAGTTGTTATGCTGAGATCATATGGGTGGAATAATAGCACTGATGTTGATGCAATCAACGCATCTTATGCTGTATATGAATCAATTTTACCTACAGATATGTGGACAGCATTGAAGCAATCTGAATATGTTTTTCTGGAAGTTGATGACATGCAAATGACTATCGAATTCTTGGAAGCAAGTTTTCCGGCAAGTCAAGCAGAAACAACAACGCCAGAAAATTACATTTTCTATTCTCTATGTAATGTTGAAGGTCAAACTATTTTAACTAACGAATAATGTTTTCCGAAAGATATACTGTTGTTGAGAAATATAGTCTTACTACAAGAGAGAAAGTCTCTACTGTAGAAGCAATGCCTAGGAGATTTACGTCTCTAGTAAATCCTGCATATCTTCCTGATTTAGACAATGATCTTAAACTTAAAGTAAACAAGTATTTTAATTATGTCTTTGGGCATGTGACAGATCCTGAATATGAATTCAACAAACATTTGTTTATTGAGCATAATAATGGAGATATCATTGAGATCCTTGCAAAGAATGGTGTTAGATATCCTGTCTTGATTCCAGTATGGAATAAATTCTCACGAGCAATTGATTGTGAAGGTTTTATGGATCTTAGATCCAAATTTGAGAGACACACAAATGCTACCTTAAGTAATAAGACTTTCTTACTTGGTATGTTATACAAACCAGATGGTGCATATAATGGATGCACTGTATATGATGATGATTATAATTTCGATAGTTATGCAAATCAGGACTTTTTAAGAAAAATTAATGCATTTCCCAAGTATGTGACAAAATATGGTTATGGGGTATTGAAATTTAAATTAAATACAGATGAGTTATCATATAAGATAATTTTTAGCGTTACTAAATCACTTGATAAGCAAGATAAGTTTGTTTTTGCAGTTGAGAGAAGAAATGAAAAAGCACAAATGTATCTCAATGTGCTAAAGAAAGATAAACTTGATATTTTAACAGACGAAGAAGCAGATTATATTAGTTCTATTTGTACACATAACTCATGGTTTGACATTGAGTTTATTGTAAACCCTGACGGATCTCATAAAGAAACCTTTGTGCATGTTCACAAAGTGGACCAGTTTGAGGACTTGACAGTGGGTTAACACCTGTGCTATGGTAGCAGAGCGTCCATCAAACCACATGAAAGTTCCCGACAAGGTAGAACTCCAGCATATGCAACTTCAAGCAATGTTACGAGATAACAACATCCATGAATCTGAACTGCTGTATTGTGGCAAACGTGAATATACTACAGAATATACCGCACATCCAGAGTATCACGGACAGTTAATGCACTGGTACATCATTGGCGGTGAGCATGAAGTTCCCGTTTGTGACATTGAATCTGTTGACCAAATTGATTAATTAATTTACTAATAAAATTTTAACTATGTCTGCATACATTTCTACAATTGTTGTTGATGATTGGTACGATAGTCCTGATCAAATTCGTAAACATGCTATTAAGTGCTTGGAAAACGGTGGCACTGAAGGAAAGTCGAAAGTTCTTGTAGAGCAGATGCGTGAGCGTGGTAACAAATGGGAGCCTTATCCTGGTTGGAGATGTAAGGCAGCAGTTGGTAACATGCTTTGGAATTATGACATGATCAGTCGTGTCATTGGATGTAAAATTGATCCAAAGCGTTGGTTGTTTATCCCATCAACCGAAGTTGTTACAGGAGATATGCAAGGATATCTTCAGTATGACTATAAGAATAATACTATGATCGTGAGAGATACTTATATTCAATTTTCTCATGATGTAGTTTCTAACGGTACATTTGCTTGCACTTTTGAAGATAGTATTTGGAGAGCACATACAGATAGTCCTAACAGTTATGCTGCTATAGTGTATTTGACTCCTGATGCTCCCATTGATACAGGAACTTCATTCTATCGACACCGTGAAATTGGTGCTACTGAATCAGAAATTGATACCATAAACAAAGAAGATTTCTTTGATCCTACCATGTGGGAAGAGACAGACCGCATTGCGAATTATTACAA
>WLWF01002425.1_pt1 | contig 13525 bp, 17 predicted proteins | sample 6718331 | NCBI WGS metagenome assembly WLWF01 (sample SAMN12718692, study PRJNA515312) | sponge metagenome | isolation source: marine sponge | host: Mycale hentscheli | place: New Zealand: South Island, Marlborough, Capsize Point | collected 2003-05-01
ATCTTAGCACCTTTTTTAGTAATTCCATGCCCATCCTTGCTTGGTTTAGTAGGACATATATAGCTTACCGCTTGTGCTTTATCTCTTGCCCACCTTAAAGTATATCCACGATAATCAGGATGCATATCAAAATGCCTATAAATTATTTCATATTTGTTTGCCATTCTTTTCTATCTCCCTCTGTAAGTTAGCCATAGCACGCCATGCTACAGATGCATAATCCTTTTCTAGTAAATGTCGCATCATAGCATCTAATTCGTCACCTGATTTATCTTTATCCCAATGGAGTTTAGCATCAGGGTGATGTTGTTTAGATCCTGCTACAGAAAGTTTAGTTACTTCGATGATAGCATCAGGAAAGTAATTTATGAATCCGCTATATATTGGAATCTGTTTCCTCTTCTGTGGGTCTTGTGGTAGCATTTTGTTTTATTATTAGGTTTCCTAGATAATTTAAATTTTTTAGCCAAGACTCAGATGATATACCATTGCTAGTATTATCATCCGAGTTTTTAGCTTTAAAATATAAAACAGATACAGCCTTCATAGCTATATCTATTTGATTTAAACAGTAATCGCTTTCGTCTGTTTTTGATTCCGTGTTTGTCTCTGTTGCCATATAAAGTATAAAAGCTCAGAGCAATATTTTGCCACTTCTGCTGATGTGTCAAGCGTTAATTTATCTACGCTTTCTTGTCCTTCGAGTTGAATCTCTGCATCCATGTCAACTGTTCCTTCTAGTCTAATAGCTATTTCATCTAATATTTGTGTATCTTTCATTTTTTTATATCCATTTGGGTTTGTTTTGTTTCCAAGTAGCGAAAGGTTTGTCGTACTTGTAGTAAAGTCTGTATTTGCCTATTACATCTTGATTTTTAAAGTATGATAGTTTTCTGCAAAATTTATCATCTGCTATAGCAATAGCAAATTCTGTTTGCTCATCACTAGGATCATTATTTGATCGTGTCATATTCTGTAAAGCCCACTTGAGAAAGTCGGCTGAAAAGTGTGGATTATAGCCTCTATCCTTACGCTCTTCTTCCATCTCTAATGAGTGTAAAAGAAGCCAAGAAAGATTGCCCATAGTTTTCCTAGCCCAAATAGAGCAAGGATGTTTCCAATAAGAATACTTTCTAGTTGTGCCCTTTTGTGTTTTAGGAGCATCTTCTAGTGCCTCTATTGGAAAACAATTAGCTACCATCTGTGCTGATTCTAATACCATTTTATTGCAATGTTGGTCACATAACCATTTTGCTGATTGGATAGGATCTTCATCTAAACAAAATATATTCATGGTAGGTATTTGCTTAATACTTTTAAATGTTCAGGCTTTACAGGGTCAATAATAATATTGAAATATCTATCATTAAAATCTGTAGCATATCCTTCATCGTCCATAGAAAATTCTAGATAATCTAATTCTTGATTAGTAATATATACCCATGCTGAATCTTTATCCCTAGGCTCTATTGTATTAACAATATATCTATCGGTATATTCAAACTCTCCATCTCTGATTTCGAGTGTTAATAGCCAATGTGTATACTTATCTTCTGTATTAGGATTGCTCATCTTTAACCTCCTTTGTAAACAGACCGCCATTTTGTTGTTCGACTACTTGCATAGCCTCTACTACTGCATTTAACAAGGATATATTGCCCTTTGATGCTTCAGTTGTCGCTTGATGTACTAACTCTGTAAGTATATCATAAGAGTTATCTCTTAGACTTAATTCTTTTATTTGCTTCATTGTATTTCATTATTTGGATTAATTAATATTATTTAAACTAAAATATAGTTCTCGTGCATCTAAGAATATTTGTATACCTCTGTCAAGTTTATTTTTAGACCACCATTTAAAGTATGGCAAACCTGTATTAACATCTATGCATATACTGCAAATCTTAGGTAAATATGTTAGCTTATATTCTTGTTGTATAAAGAAAGATTCAATAGCTAACTGATAACAATCGCTATCATAAAATTTGCCCTTACCTTTACAATTCCTAAACTTATAATCTAATAATACATATTTATCATCTAACTTAGCCAATAGATCAATAGTGCCTGCTACTCTGAGATCTTGGTCATATGCTAAATATTCAGGATTCATATCAGAGAGATATAATTTATCTATCTCCATAAAGGCATTAAATAAAAATTCTGCCCAATCACTATCTATCTCTATACCATTGATGAGATCCTCTAAGCATTTATGTGCGGTTGTACCAAAGTCTGATGATGATAATATATTGCCCTTAGGATCTTCTACTCTTCCCCATGCTAGATCTGATATCTCCTGAGGACATTTATTAGGATACTTCCTAGCTAACTCTACAAACTTACTGCACTTCCATTTATCCAAGAATGGGTTTGGTATAACTTTTAGTATTGTTGTAACCGATGGGTATAAGTTTTCATTTTTCCTAATTGATGTGATTGATGTTTCATCTGACAAAAAAGGACTATCGTTATCTGTGTAATCGTATATATGCATAATTATAATGGTTTATATGTAGGTATTTTAAATTCTTTATTATTATTATTATTATTTATATAGGGTATTGGTTTTACCAAATGGGATAAGGCTTTTTCTGTAACTGCATACCACTTTGTTCTGTCATACTTCTTCTTATTGTAGTTAGATACGATCAATGCATCCTGCTTCTCAAGGCTATTCATTATTCTCCATACCTGTTTCTCTGTAAAAAACGGAAAATGAGATGTGATATGTCGTACAGATCCATACCACCACTTGCGACCATTTGCAACATGATTCGACTTAGTGATTCTGAAATATATCATCTCTAATACGATTGCTTCGTTTACACCAAAGGCTGATGCTACTTCCTTTCTGAAAAAATATTTGGACATTTCCCTGATGATTACTGATATTCCATTTAAGTCAAATGAAAAATTTTGAGTCGAACCGCCAAAGAAAAATTTTGAGTCGAACTGCCGAGAGTGTTTTTTTTAAAATATCTTCATCCTTATAGGGGATGTAGATATTTTATTTTTTTTAAAAAAAAATACAAGCTTTTTTTATTTTTTTTTAAATTACCATTATGATATTTCTATCATCCAAATATCACATACCCAGTACTAAAATTTAAATCTTGAATTAAAATGAAAAATCTATTTTTTATCATGTGATTCAATCGAATCTAATATTAATCCAAAATTAAAAATTATGAAAAATAGTAAAGACTTAGAGGCAATGTCAGTTGTCGAAAAAAGACAGTTAATAAGAGAGTATATAAAAGACGGATCTGTGAGTGATATCACTAGTTCCGATACAAATTCTCTAAATTCTAATGATTGCGATTCAATCATTATTGAGGCGGATAATAATAGGAATACAAATTCTAATCCTGTTATTACTGAATCAAATTCAAATAATGATAATAATGAGATCGCTAATGCTCTCAGCAATTTATCTAATCTAATATCTAAACAATCTAATTCAGGATCAGATCCAAATTTAGCGAAAAAAGTTGAGCAATTGAGTGATCATTGCGATGTTTTAGGCGGATTTATAACAGATGCTAACAATAAGATTAATGACATCGATAATCTTTTGGATAATCTTTTAAAATCTCCAAATGTTAAAAAGAATATTAAGGTAATTCAGGCAAAAGTTACAGGTGATAATCCTATGCTAAATGCTATAACTAAATATTATGCTCCAAATTGCGAAGCGAATACAAATATCATGTTATTATCTCCGCCATCTTTTGGAAAATCTCACTCAATAAGAATCCTAGGATCAACTTATGATAATTTCCTAGAGCATAATTGCTCAAGTGATATTGATGAAATTACCACATTATTAGGAAATATAATTCCTGATTCAAGTGGAACAGGATTCGTTAATGTCGATGGAATTTTAACTCAGGCAATGAGAGATGCATCCAATAATAAATCGGTTCTTTTATTCTTAGATGAAATTCTAAGATGGAATGAAAACACTCAGGCTTTCTTACTAACTTTTCTAAATGGTTTTGAAAAGGAAGTTAATGGAATTAAAGAAAAATGGTTTAGACTTACCACTAGAAAAAATAAAAATGGAAGCTTAGAAGTGATTGAGGCAAATGCAAAAAACCTACATATTATTTCAGGTGCTAATCTCACATCAGAATTACCTATTCAGGCTTTTTGGAGTCGATTCAGAAAGATAAGATTTGATTTCTCAAAAGGCTTTGCAAAATCAACCGCAAAATCTATTTTAGGATCATATGATATTGAGGAAAAGGATCAGTTTACTTTTGAAAATTTCCTAGATGGATTTTCGGATCTAATGTTAAGATCTAGAGATCTAGTTTTAAAAGGAGCTCTCCAATTTCCAATTGATTTTAGAAATTTAAAAGCATCTCTAGATTCTTTAGATGAAAATAATTTTAAGGATCTATGGCAAAATCTTATCTTACACTCTTTAGACGATTGCACAGTTTGGAATCCTGATTCAGGTGATACACTAGAGGATTCTAAAAAAGAATTAGCGGATACAATTGGAGATGTTTATAAGAAAGCTTTTGAAAAGAAAGGATCAAAATAATATGACTATTTCAGATATTACTAGATGCATAAAAAATGCTCACAAAAGAATCTTTTATAGAAATACAAAGCTATCAGGAATCGCTAGATTTTTGTTAATGTCACAGACTCCGCTTAAAGGTGAGAAAGTGATTTTTCAGCATGATCCAAAAGATGATTCTTTTAATTGGAGATATGACAAAAATGATAAAAAACATTTTATAACATCAACTGAAAAAATTCATAATGTGGTAAATGTTAAAACAAAAAATTCATTAGCATTAACTACGAATTTCATGAAGGAAGTTTATAGACATGAATTAGGACATGCTCTTTATACTGAAAGGGATTCAGATATTTTAATTCAGGAATTAAAGAAATATAATATTCCATTTAATTTATTTAATCTATTTGAGGATTGTTTTATTGAGTTTAAAATCGTGAAAGATTTTCCGCAATTTGGTAAATTCTTTTGGCATAGATATGTTGATATCCTAGATGAAGCACATACCGCTTCAGAGGCTCTTTATAGTCTTAAGCTTAAGGAAGCCATGATAAGAATGCATAACTCCAAATCAGGCAATCTCACTCGATTCTTACCTGATGTTAAATTCAATTCAGGATTAAAAGAAAAGGTGATTTATATTTCCAATACTCAAAGGAAATCTGAAATTAATTCTAGATTAGCTATTACTAAATATTATCGTGAATATTGTGAGTCTGATAATATATATTTAAAGGCGGATATTTTAAACCGCTGGATCTTAACTTTTGGTTCTGATGTTCCTCATCATTATGAAGGACAGAATAAAGTTCAGGGATATCAGGATCAGGAAGAAAGCTCTAATCCACAAATAGGGAATGCTAATTCCGATAAGGGAATAACATCTAATATTGATTATGATAATATTGAAAATCGTGGCTTTGGAATTACTGAAGGCGAAAGATCTTTAACTAATAGAATCTTTAGTTCTTTAAGACCGATTTGTAAAAAGGCTTATTCAATCAGGAATGCAATTTCAACAAGCGGATCTAGGCTTTATATCAAAAATGCAATTACACGATTAGAAAATGCTTTTAGATCTTATAGAAAGACAGGTAGTAAATTAAAGATGATTTGCTTTGTCGATTTTAGCGGATCTATGAGACAGACAATTATGCATCTAGGCGGAAAAGAATTTCTAGGTGCTCTTAAATTATTATCTGATAGAAATATTATAGATCTCAAAATGATCATTTCATACAATGAACATAATTATGATATCACTAATGATAGCTTATCTAAAATTATGGAAATTGAACCATGTGGATCACATGAAAATTTTGATAATAATCTAAAGAAATATGATTCAGAATTAAAAGATCAGGATCTAGTCTTACTTTTTACTGATGGATATCTTACAGGCAATATTCCTAGTGAAGAAAATTATAGAAGGAGAGGTATTAACCTTATTGCTTCTTGCATCTGTGAGAAAGAATATATTCCTAAGATTAGATCATATTGCGATCAGTATTTTACTAAATCTTTTATAGATAGCTCTCCCATAAGTTTAGCTAAAAGGCTTTTAGAGTATTCTTTAAAGAAAGCATAAGTAAATTATCATAATATCATTTAAAAGCCTCTGAGTTATCCTTAGAGGCTTTTTTAGATCCATTGCCTTGCCTAGGTTGCCTTGCCTGATTGCCTTGCCTAGGTGATCATTTATAAATGATTATAATATATATAAATATATATAAAAAAATATGATTTTTTTTTCTGAATTTCTGGTTCTGTTCTGGTTCTGTTCTGGTTCTGTTCTGGTTCTGATTTTTTCAAGCTCCAGAGCTAAAAAATGACAAGCTCCAGAGCTAAAAAATAATCTTGAAAAACAAAAGTATTTTGTAATTATTATAGATAGTTCTTTCACATTTTCTAACGCATGGTTTAAAGATTTTTCGATATCCTGAACAACTCAGGATATCACACTAAAACCAAATATAAAAAAATCATGTTAACTAGAAAAACTTATAATGCATTAGCTCAATTAATCGCTGATAATCTGATTGAATTTAATTCAGATCAGGGAATCATAATTCTAAAAGATCAGTTTAAATACCGATTACTAGAATACTTAAAAAGCGATAATCGCAATTTTGATAAAGACCGCTTCATTGAAGCCTCTCAATTAGAAAACAAATTAGAGGCAAACGAGAAAAGCTTTATCGAAAGACAAATTGATAATGCTATCTATTCAGATCCCACTCATATATCAAACCATATTGACGAGGCTCTAGAGCATTGCACAGGCTCAGAGATTGGAAAATATGGGTATAGAGTAAGCTAAATAATCAAAAGCCTTTAGAATCAATTCTAGAGGCTTTTTTTTATGCATAAATCTAAGCCTTTTCTCTCTCTTAAGATGGGTTTAATTTGCCTGAAAGATTTTTCTGATTGATAGCGGATCTTATGAAATTTTTTTAGATTTTTTTTTAATCAGGTGTAATTTCTTAGATCATTTTTTTCTATCATGATATTAAATATCATTATATTATATATTAATTTTTTTTATCGACTCCACTAAGGGGAGGAGGGGGTTATATTTTTTTTTTATTTTTTTTATATCCATATATAAGGTAGGGTTTAAAAAAATTAGTCCTTGATAGGGCTTATATACTCATATTCCAAAAAAGAAAGACCTATACTATTTATTATTGACATATATTATATAGGGTATAGGTTTTACCATAATGGAAAATGGTAAAGAAACTAAAGAGGTGCTTTCAGCCTCTATTAATGATGCTATACAGGATATAGCTCAAAAGAAAGAAATCGAGGGTATTAAGTCTTTATCTAGGTATGATCCATCTAAGGTAGCTAAGATACTATATCTTTTTTCTACTGGTGTATCTCAGACTATGATGGTAAAGAAGTATAAGCTAGATCGTGATACTATTATCAATACATTGGTAGATTATGCGGATTATAAGAATCAGTTCCGTGAATTAGGCGGTAAGCTATCAGCTAAGAATTATATTAATATGACATCATTGTCAGAGGATTTAACTAATATTATCCGTAATCGACTAGAAAGGGGTGATATAGAGCCTACAGTCAAAGATTTGAAGGATCTATCCATTGCAATGGCAAATGCCTCTAGAGAGGCTCTCACAGCTCGTGGAGAGGTATCTAACATATCAGAGGAGAGAAAGGTGCATACACAGGATGATTACATGGATACCATCAAGGCAGTAGAGACTAGGCTTAAACAGATCAAGGAGGCGGATATAATAGATGGCGAAGATATTTAATAAACACCAGAAAGATGCATTTAAGAAGGTAACCTCTATATTATCAGAGCATTTTGAACACTTTGGGGTAGTTGTCTTAGATGAAGAAGATGTATTAGAGTATGAGTATTCACAATACTATATAGGTAAGATGCTCTTTAAAGAAGCCTCCCATGAGATGACTAAAGATGATATAGAGCTCGTTATAGAGATAGATGAAGAAGAAGAATAATGGAAATAAGCTTTTCTAAACACCCATTTCTTGATATTCCCTCTGACGAGGATATATTACTATTAGCTAAGAATGATCCTAAGCTACTATCTGATATGCATAGGCTTCATGAGAAGCGTATAGAGGATAGTATAGTTGATCCCTTATATCATGGATTTGACCTCAATGGCTGGGATCGTATCCGTCAGGGCTTAACTAATTATAACGAGTGTCTAACCCTAGGTGGTAATAGATCTGGTAAGACTACTGGATGTGCTAAGATAGTAATGGAGGCTGTTACCAAATCGGAAAATGGGCATATTGTATGCTTTAGTCAGAATGCGGATACCTCAGTTAAGGTCCAGCAGTCGGCTATATGGGAAATGATGCCTAAAGAATTTAAGAAGAAGACTAAATCAATAGATGGTTATATTAACTATTCTATGCAGAATGGATTTACTGGATCTTCCTTTATCTTCCCTGATACTAAGACTAGGGTTGATTTTAAGACATATACACAGTTTACTAATAATCAGACCATCTTAGAAGGATTCGAGTTTGGATTCAAGAATCCTACATACCTCAATATAGGTGCATGGTTAGATGAGTACCTAGGCGATGCTACCTTAGTTAATACTCTTAGATTCCGACTAGCTACTAGAGATTCTAAGCTACTAATAGGATTTACCCCTATTGATGGCTATACGCCATTTATATCAGAGTATCTGAAAGGTTCGGAAACCCTAGAGACTAGAAGAGCGGAGCTCCTAAGAAGAGATCTACCAGTAAAACAGTATAGTCCTCAGATGGATGCATCTATATGCTACCTTCATACTGATGAAAACCCATTTGGAGGATATGATAGAATAGCTAAAGACCTCAAGGGTAGAACCGAAGAAGAGATACTCGTCAGAGCATATGGAGTACCTGTGAGGTCTATGACATCTTTATTACCACTATTCACCCCAGAAGTAAATGTACTCTCATCAAGACCCAACAAATACGGAAAGACCTTTCCTGATATATCTGATAAGTCCAAATTTACTTGTTATCAAGTGGTTGACCCAGCAGGAGCTAGAAACTACTCAGCAATTTGGGCTGGAGTTAATGCTAAAGGTGAGATCTATATTAGGAGTGAGTTCCCTGACCGCAATACACATGGGGAGTGGGCACTCTTTGGAGAACCTAAGTGGCGATATGGTCCAGCTTCTAAAAAAATTGGATATAATGTAGAGGGATATGCAGATCTATTTAGGCAAATAGAGGAGGATCTAGATATAGAAGTATTCGAGCGTATTGGTGATAGTCGTTATTTCGCTAGAGAGAATGAGGATAATGATGACCTCTTTACATCCTTCTATGACTATGATATGCACTTTATTCCATCGGATGGTCGAATGGAAGCAGTCGGAATTGCATCCCTAGATGATTGGTTTAGTTACAATCCGAATGTGGAGATAGACCAATCGAATAGTCCCCTGTGCTACATCCACGAGGATTGTGGCAATCTTATTGATAGTTTAATTAACTATAACTCCAATGGTAAAAATGATGAAGCACTTAAAGACTTTTTCGATCTGATTCGTTATCTTCGTATGTCAAACGGAGGAGATGGACCAGATCATCAAGATAAACATAGCCTTACTACAACAATAAGGGGCAAAGGAGGATACTAATGGCAAAGAAAAGATTAAAAGAAATAGCAGAAGAGCTTGGCATTCCCTTTGAGGAAGCCCAAGAAATAGTTACACATAAATTAACCGAAGAGATGATTACTGGCAAGGGTAAGAATACTTGGATATCAAATGCAGGACAAGAAATCCTAGATTCTTGTAGTCCTATGCCTATAAGATATAGGGGTAAAGTATTATCAGAAGCCCCTAATAATAAATTCGTTATGGTATATATCAGGGAGATTCCCATGAAAGTACCAGTTAGAGTTCCATACCTGCTTAGAGGTAAGTTAGTAGGTAAATTTATTTACTTAGATGCGATTGAAGACAGGGGTATAACTACATATAACTATGCTCAACCACCATCAATATATGAAAGTCAAAAATAAATTTGATATGTATGATATAATTAAACGCTAATGGACAACGATAATATTTCCAACTCTTTAACATACCTAAGTGATGAGCCAGATGTCAACACTTTGCGATATTCATATGATCAAACAGTTACGGAACTAGAAGCTTACTTTGATTTATGTCGAACATCTTATGATGATAGACGAAATTGGTGGGCAGGAAAGTCTCGTGACCATAGGAAGCACGGAGCGGATGCATTCCCATGGGAAGGAGCATCCGATATGGAGGCTCATACTATTGATGAAAGGATTACTAAGCTGGTATCTATGTTTGTTACCTCATTACAGAGATCTAATGTTAAGGCATTTCCTGTTAATGTAGGTGATCTAGCTAGAGCTAAACTTGTATCATCGTTTTTAAAATGGATGACATCATCAGGATATATTCCTAGATTCAATAAGGAGATGGAGCTAGGAGCTAACTATCTCTTAGAAAGAGGGATATTGATAACATATGTAGGATGGTTACGAGAAGATCGTACATTTGTACAGAAATTAGATATGAATCAAATATATGAGATGTCTCCAGAGATGGGCGACTTACTTATGGATGAAGGTTCAGATGATATCATCATAGAAGGATTTAAACAATACTTTCCTAATATTAATGAAAAGAGAGCTATTAAGGCTTTAAAGCAATTAAGAAAAGATGGAGTTGCGGATTTACCAGTAGTCCGAAGACAAATAGATGCACCAGAGGTTAAGACATTAGCCCCAGATGGTGACTTCTTTTTTCCTCCATATGTAACAGATCCTCAAAGAGCACCATATTGTTTCTGGAGAACTTATTATACAGCCCAAGAGCTAGAAAATAAAGTTATTACAGACGGATGGGATGCAGGATTTGTTGAGCTTATGATATCTAAATATCGTGGTGTTAATATCGACAGTATTGAAAGAGAGCAAGAAGGTCGTAGATCTATATCATTAACTGATAATGCATATGAGGCTAATGAACTAATCGAGGTTGTACATTGCTACCAAAGGTTAGTTGATAAAGAGGATGGTGCAGAAGGCATATATGAAACAATTTTTCATAAGGAGTTCTCTGGCAATGATAATGTCAAAGGATATGCTAAGTTTGAGTTAATGAATGGCTATGAGGACTTCCCTGTTGTTGTTACTAAGCTATCAGAAGATAGTAAAAGACTTTATGATACTACAACTGTTCCTGATCTACTTAGGGGTATACAAAATCAAGTAAAAGTAGAAAGAGACTCAAGAGTAGACAGGAATAGTTTAGCTACCTTACCTCCGATTATGCATCCTATTGGTCAAGCACCTACGGACTATGGTCCAGCTAGGATGATACCATATAGAAGAAAAGGAGACTTAGAGTTTGGTCCTACACCGCCAGCCCCTAATGGTTCTATAGAAATAGAACAAACATTAGAAACTCAGGCGAATGCATTAGTAGGACTAGATGTGGAAAATCCATTATCTAAGGTTAGAAGACAATTCTTAGTAGATAAATATTTAGAGCATAGTGCTAATGTACTAAAAATGTGTTTTAAGTGTTTTCAGAGATTTGGACCAGATAATGTATTCTTTAAAGTTACTGGTGCTCCAGATGCTGTTAATTTCTCTAAGGGAGATGCAAATGAGGATTTTGATGTTATTATTACATATGATGTATTAAACAATGACCCAGAGTCGCAAGAGAAAAAGCTACAATCAATAGTAAACCTAACATCTCTAGATAGATCAAATCGAATTAATATTGATCTCTTACTAGAATCTATGGCTAATGCTATCGATCCTGTACTAGCTGATAGTATCCTACAACCTGCTGAGGTTGCACAACAAGAGATGGTTAAGAATGTTACTGATGACCTAGCTAAGATATTTGCTGGTATTGAAGTTCCTGCTAGACCTAATGGTGCACAAATGGCAATGGAGATTATAGGAAACTATGCACAACAACCTGATGTTGCACAAAGACTACAGGGAGATCAGGCTTTCCAAGCTAGATTCCAGAAGTATGTACAACAATATCAGTTTATGCAAACTCAAGCACAGAATGCACAGATAGGCAGAATAGGAACTGATCCTTCTGCTATGGGGCAAATGAATACACAAAATATGAATCAATAATGAATATAGAAAAAATACTCAAAGATTTAGGTAATCACCATCAGTTCGCACAGTTCTTAAGTTTAATAACTTCATTAAGGGAAGAGTGCATTGCTGAGTTACATCAAGCCTCTACGGATGATATACAACAGATTTCAGGCAAAATTTTAACATATGATCAAATCCTAGTTATGTGTAAATATGACGAACTCAAAAAGAGACATAGTCAGTTTATAGATTAGGGCTTGCATAGTATGTTAAAATAAAAACATCGCCATCGCTGGGCGTTAATAGCGTTAAAATTATGTCAGAAGAAATCACAACTCCTATCGAGGGTGGAGTAGAAACAATCCCTACGGAACAGTCAAATATGTCAGCGTCTGATTTTGTCAACAGACGCTTGGGTAATTCGGAAGTAGTTGAAAATGCTGAACAGGCAGAAGCACCTAAAGAAGAGTCCCCAGTTGTTGAAGAAGCTAGTAATGAAGTTAATGAAACTGTAGAAAAGAGTAATACAGAAGAATTAACCGAAGAACAAGTTTCTGAAGAAGCTCTTTCACAGTTTAATTTAGACGAAATGTCTGAAGAGGATCTCAAAGAAATCTCTGAGAAACTCGGAAGTCGTGCAGTTGCTAGATTTGGAGCACTTACAGCAAGAAGGAAAGAAGCAGAAGAGCGTGTCAAAGCTATGGAAGCTAAGATGCAGGAAATGCAAAGCCAAAAGGAGGAAGTTCCAGTTGTAAGAAATAATCCACTAGCTAAAATAACTGATCCCAAGAAATTACAAGCTCAAGCTAAAACAGCTAGAGAAGTAGTAGAATGGGCTGAAGATATACTTTTTGAAAAGGGAGATTATGGAATAGACGAAACAGTAGCTACAGTAAAAGGTAAAGACTTAACTAAAGCGGATGTTAGAAAAAGTCTTAAACATTCTCAAAATATTTTAAAAAAGTATATTCCTGCACAAATGCATAAGCTCAAGAAGGTACATGAGGCTGGAGTTGTTAAAAAACAACTTATCGAACAGGCTCGAAAAGACCTTCCTTGGGTTGGAAAAGAGGATAGCGAAATGCATAAAAAGTATATCGCTATGCTAAGTGATGAAAGATTAAAACCATTAATGAGAAATCCTGAATTGGGTGCACAAATGCCATATATACTAGCTCATGCTACACAATCTATGTATGGTCGTAAACCTATATCAGATGGTGGAAAATCTCCAACACTAACACCCCCTAAAGGTGGTCCAACTGCATCTCGATCTGAAAAAACTGAAACAGTATCAGCTAAGAAAATGAATAATCTTAGTCAACAATATAAATCAAATGGCACTATAAGTGATTTTATTACTC
>WLWF01002426.1_pt1 | contig 13523 bp, 19 predicted proteins | sample 6718331 | NCBI WGS metagenome assembly WLWF01 (sample SAMN12718692, study PRJNA515312) | sponge metagenome | isolation source: marine sponge | host: Mycale hentscheli | place: New Zealand: South Island, Marlborough, Capsize Point | collected 2003-05-01
AATTTCCACTATGACCAGATCTACCAATGCTAGACGTACCTCTCACTGATATTTGTACCCGTATACCAGTTGTCATTGATGCTGCTTGAGCAATTGCTACTGCAGAGGTTAATGCATTTTCAAATTTACGATTAGAATACATCGATCCAGATGCGTCAATTGAAATATGTATAAAGTAGTCTTTGTATCGATCTGTTATGATCTTATGAAATACATTGGCGTTATTATAACCTAATTGGGATATTAATCTGCGATCAATCTTACCCGTTTCTAGTCTAGTCGATTTAAGTGTGCGCTCTTCATTACGCACTTGCAATTTCTTTCCTAGAATCTTTCCTAAACGAATACCTTTCATGATGTGATCATTGCCGCCATAATCAGAAAATAAACTATCCATATGATCAATTACATTCTTAGTTAATTTCTTTATAACAATAGTTTCAACAACGTCATATCCTAAATCGACCATAACAACTTCAGTTCCTGCTTCACGCATTGCTTTAACTGTATATGACTGAGCTTTAGTTAACCGACCTCGTTTCTTTTGATTACCGTCTAAAAAGTCTTGTTGCTGCTGTATAGCATTGTCTAATATCTTTTGCTGTCTTGCAGATAATTCTTCTAATTGACTATCACCATCCGCACCACCATGGTCTTCTAAATCTTCTCCGGCCTTTTTATCATCATCGCTGTTTGCAGGCACTGCAACTTTATCTTGGTCTGCTTCTTCTCCGGATTCACATTCATTGGAGTCACAATCAGACGGCTTTCCATCTAAAAAGTCTTGTTGCTTGTTTATTGCGTCTTGCAATTTATTTTCTTGTTCCTGCTTTTCTAATTGAGGCTTTAACAATTTGTATATGTCACACGCAACCTTAAGAGCATCTTGTGTAGACTTGAGTCTGGATATATTTTCTAAATCAACTAGATTCCATATGTCTTGTAGCAATTCTAATTGAGATAAATCTCGATTTGGATTTGTAAAATTAACAATATGAAAGAAATAATCTTCAATTGTCTCTTCTCGTTTACGACCTTCTCTCAATGCTTTGTCTATTACTTTGTCATTGAAATACTTGTCGTACATTGCTTCATAATACATTCGATAACCTGGGGCATTCTTGTATATTATATAGTCAATGCGGCGATCTTCTACCCAATTCAATAAACTTTTAATAACTTGCTCATGCTCATCTGTCAAATTGAAATCTGGATCTACACCTTGCATTCGTACGTTTGTTGTAAAATTACGAAGCAAACTAAAATCAGTAAATGCAATATGAGAACCTTCATGCAATGCTAATCCTACTGCAGGATCAAAGTCTTTGCCTTCTAGTTTCGTGCCAATAACAACGGAGTTCCCATCGGTATAACTATCTCCACTGCTTTGAAATTCTACTGGAATCTGTTTACCTGTAACTATATTAACAAAATTACCAATGGCTCTTTGTGTTGCTGCTAATTTAGTATAGTCAACGCCATTGTCTGTCTTGAAGCTACTATCGAAATCATCTCCCAACCAAAAGGAAGATGCATTCCCGGATGAATACATTTTAAATGCCATAATCTTTTAATCTTTATATAATATAAATATAAGAAATACAAAGCAAAAATCCAAGAAATTAGTTATTAGTTTTTTCATCTTTAATTTATTTTCAACCTAAGTTCTTCCTCACCATTGTTTAATATTGCGTATTTTTCACCATTGTCTTTTACCTCAACATAAACTTTAACCCCTAATGATTCTGCGTAATCTGGGTTGAGTAGTATTTTATCTAACTCTTCTTTACTCATCTTTCTAGTATTACAAATGATCCAAAATTTTCATCAAACACTTCCAATAAATGCTCATAATCACCTGAGGTCATTTCTTTTTGAAGTTTATTCCAATTCAATCCTAATTGCTGAGCATATGATTTAGCATAACCTAATAATACGAATGCGTTACCATCTGGGCCGGTTAGGTCTATGATGTGTTCTTTTTTGGGTTGTTTCTTTCTTATCATGGTGTTTAAATTTATAGTAAAGGGGGCTACACGTCCTTCCGGTGCACCGGTGCTTTCACCCCCCTTCAGCTATGAAAAATTATTCGGCAATATTAAAAATATCTTGATCTTCTGTTGCCATATGTTTCTGAATAACTTGCTTGACAAATGTTCTTTCAGAGTCACTGCCACCCGTTGGGTCAAAGAATGGTAGTATTGCTACCTGCGTGGCTTCTGCTAAATCAAATCCGTCTACTAGCAAATCACAAAGTCTAACAGTCATACGAGTTGAAACCATAGTGCTCAGTTTGCCTTCTTCTGATCTCCATTCTTTTCTGGTTGTGTCAGCAATATCAGCTACCGATTCAATTAATGCTGTGTCTAGACTCGGGAAACGCTTTTTCAACAACACTTGCTCTTGGGCTTGATTGAGAATGTCTACTTCAATAATTTCAAAACGATCCATTAAGGCTCTGTCTAATACTCGACTTGAAGTATATTCTGTTCCGATGTTAGCAGTTGCAATAAAGCATACGCCTTCTGCTACTTTGATAATTGGACTGTCTATAGATTCATCGAGCCTCAAATAGCGTTGCTCTTCGTCTAACACCGTCATCAATATGTTCCAAGCTTCTGGATGTGCTCTGGATAATTCGTCTAATAATATAATAGCATTAGGTGTCTCCAATGCTTTAACGAACGGGGACTTGTCAAATAAAGTCTCTCCTTTCTTGAAATGCGTATTACCAATCAATGCCGCTCTAGGGTCTTGTGTCGATCCCAAGTTAAAATAAAAGAATGGCTTATCGGTGGCTTCAGGCAGACTCTTTGCGGCTTGTGTCTTACCACAACCTGCAGGTCCAACCATCATTATGTTTTTGCCTCGTACTGTGGACCTAACTAAATATTTCCATTTGACATCTGACATCTCCAATGTGTCAGGTTTGATACTAGGAGCATTTTTAATAAATGCAATCACCGGATCATTGTTTTTCACTTTGGCTTTGGGAGCATCACTAACCGTGTCTTTAGGTAGCTCCGACATTTCAATTCGTTTACCTCTTCCGGTTTCTTCATTGAATTCTAATGCTTGATTGTTTTCGTGAGCCAAGCGAATCATATCTGGCCTAAATAGATGTGTAATGTCTTTGCTGGCATCTACTTGGAATACTGTGAACACAGTTTCTTCGCCGCTTGTTGATGATACAATTGTACCATAAATTTTGTTTTTCATAACTGATTATTTAATATTTATACTATTAATATAAGTAAAAAAAATCAATTATCCAATCGATTGACAAACTTTGTTTGGGCGTTATAATATCTATATGAAATAATTCCATGATGTATACACAGTATCCATATCATGTATAATTCTCCTAAAAGTAAATGTAATCCACAAACTACTGCAGACAAGAAGTATAATGATTTAATTAATGTAGAAGCTTTATTAGATTGTATAAGGGCATAACCACTTAATATAAAAAATGATGTTGCTGTTATATTGTGGATTAATCCATGAGTTGTAACTGGAAATGCTGTGAGTAACAATAAACATATACCGGCTAATTTCCAGTTTTTAGTATTCATAAAATAATATGCAGTAGGTATAGTTGTAAGTATAAACAACGGTATTGCCTCTGTGCTCCAATACCAACTCAATGATTTTTGTATAGGATAAGCCAATGTAATGATTAAAGGACAAATTGCGGCTAAACATAATGCAACTATCCTAAAAACAAAATTGAAACGCATTGCCAACACCTTTATTATAAATATGTATAGATTTAGTTTTTTAAAATTAGTAGCTTCTCCGTGGAAACTATTAGACACTGATAATTGTTAACATATAAAGTTGTCAAGCCCGCCTAGTAAACATATCAAATATATTGGATATAAATATTATTATAGATGTAAGTAAGTTTTATTATTCATTAAAAAAAAAGAAACAAAATGAAAACAACAATTATTAACCTGGCTTTATTATTTACAGGTATTTTTTTATCAGGTTACATGAACGCTCAGTCTATTTGGGCAACAGCAAAAAGCATCGACGATGTTATAACTTCAAAGGAATTTTATTATTTCAATGAAGAGTTTAATTTATCAATTACTAAACCATTATCTAATTCTAGACAATCACATTTGCAACAAGTATATGAAATTTCTTGTAATTGCGATGTTGTAGATTTATATGTAGCAATGCATGACGTTCCAGGATTAAAAGGAATTGAATATGGTCCTAGATATGAAACATTAAATGAACCAAATGATTATACATTATATCAAAATTGGAATAACGGTACCAATTCTGCTTGGCACTTGGATTTGATATGGGCTCAAGCTGCTTGGGACGTAACCCATGGAACAGAAGCGGTTGCAATATCCGATCAGAACCTGGATGTAAGTCATGAAGATATAGTTGGTACAATTGAATATTATGATGCTACAAACAATTCTTCTACGGGCCATGGTACTGCAGTATTTACTGCCGCAGTTGGTAATACCAATAATGGAGTTAGTCTTGCAAGTATTGGATATGATACGAAGGGTGCATTTTACCGAATGAATTATAATGATGTCTTAGCAGCAGCACAGGCTGGTTACAAAGTAATGAATATGAGTTGGACATCAGGATGTGATCACAATCAATATGTTGAAGATGCATTACATGAAGCATATGGTTTAGGAATGTTTTTAATAGCGTCTGCAGGAAATGGATCAACTTGTGGTGGTCCTACCGAATTGGTTTATCCAGCAGCATATGATATAGTATTTGCTGTATCAAGTGTAGATGCAAATGACTCTCATGATAACCCAAATGGAAGTTCAACGCATCAACACAATTCATCAGTAGATTTATTAGCGCCAGGATATGATGTTCCTATCACAGCTGCACCAGGTTGGGTATTGTTTGGAAGCGGTACTTCTTATGCTGCACCAATTGTAACTGGAACCGTAGGACTTATCATATCTGCATATCCGGGAATAACAAATCCAGAAATTAAATCACTTCTTCAATCGACCGCAACTAATGTGGATGCTCAAAATCCTAACTATATAGGAATGATAGGCGCTGGTAGACTTAATGCTGGACTAGCTGTGAAAACTGCCTTGGCTAATTATTATTGGTCACAAAACTCTACTCCAATTGAACCAAACACTGATCCAATAATTGATGTTGATTCGGATACATTGAGTGACGGTAATAATGGTCATGGTAATGATGTAGGTGGTGTTGATCCATCTAATCCAGGACAAGGAAATGGTAACAATGGTAATGGCACTGGAAGACCTAGTACAAATGATGATGGAGGCCTTGTTGCAATCGGTGATAAGTCTGCACTAATAACAAATGGTATATATGATATGACAGGTAAGCAAGTTAATTTGCAATTTGCATCAAGTGGTATGTATCTTGTGGTAGAGAATGGAGTAGTAATCAGAAAGGTATGGAAATAATGAAATCAATCAACAAGGCTAAGTTAGATGATTTAAAGGTAGGAGGAGCACTGTTTGTGGCAGTGCTGACTCTCCTTCAAGTGACAAGATTATTTATTATAGATACACTTTAATAGTAGTACCATCTTCTAGAATCCCTAATACAAGGCCAGTCGTAGATGTAGGATCTATTTCTTGTCCACTCAATGAAACGTATCGCAAGATGCGTTTTTCTTGTTTTCTATTATCGACTACAATCGGTCCAAAAATTTCAAACTTACCGTCAATATCATATTGCACTAAACGATAATAATTTATGATAGGTAAAGGAAAACATTCAGAATATACATAGTGTATTAGTTGGGTCGAGTTTCCAGCAGCTGGTACGGATGTTATTAACTTCCAATCATTTCCATTTTCACTTTGTTCTAATTCAAACCGATCAGAATTATTTTCAGAAGCAGTCGACCATTCTATAAGATTTACATTGTTGTTTAAGTTAGCTGTAAATGAAATTAGCTCTACTGGTAAAGGCGATGCAGGATCACTTAATACAATTCGATCAACATGAGCGTATTTTCCATTTAATCCTCCACTTGAACTAAGTGTACTTAAATCAAAACTAATATATGTTGTGCTAGTGGGTATTGTTACAGTATATGTTCCTGTCAAATTTGATAGGTTAAAACCACTCCATCCGGGTACTGCTGCATCATAATACCAAAATGCAAATTGATCGTTTGTTCTTATATTAGATTCAATAGTAAATTCAACACTTACTTCTGACCATAATAGTAAATCTAATTGTTCCGATTCAAAACTATAATATTCTTCATCTACATATGTACCAGAAATGTTGTAACACATCTCTCCGGCGTGGGAGCCGGCGTTACCGGTTGGTCCTAGGACTTGTCTGAATTTATCTCCTATGCTGCTTATCGATGTCATTTCATCGATCCATGGAGATGTTGTTTGTGTTAGTGCTATAGTAGATAGCAATAGTGTGATGATAAATAATAATGATTTCATACTGGCCTTTGTTTTATATAATTATAAGAACTTCTTATAAATCCAACCAGTAACTGATATATTGATATACTAAATTAGTAAACCCGTTGTATTATTTAGTATTTGGGGCTTATTTTACCATTTACGACAAGACCAATATCTTGCTTTGTGTCTTGGCCCAGGGCTTTTACAATTGTGTCTTGCTCTGAATGATTTACGAGCTTTAGGATTGTTTTTTCTGATGCGCATGGTTTTTTGTCCTGCTTTCTTTGCAGATGTTCCACCATGACCAAAGTTAACTTTGACTACGTTACCTTTTGGATTTTTAACATACACTTTGAATTTTTTAACATCGCCACGCATTGGCTTTCCAAGTTTAACTTTACGCCCTCGATATTCGGCTTCATTGACATCTGCTTTATACTCTCGTATAAATTCTATGAATTCTTTTATGTCATGATAATTTTCTACAATGTATTCTTGCATCTTACAATTCCTGTCTTATTCCTAATTTTGGTAGCATTTTTCTCCACCGATTTATTATTTTTTCTTTTTCTTGATTAGTCAATGTTCCATTGTTTACCCATATGTCTAAATATGAATTAATTACTTGAGCAAATGGTTTGCGTTCTTTCTTGGCTCTAAAATATAATCCTTGAATCATTGCTGGTTGTTCTTTTTGTAGCAACCAATAATTCATAGTGTCAATGTCGCCTCGCTCAATTTTATTTCTTCGAGCCATATCCGATCTCAAATACTTGCCTTGCTTAACATTCCATCCACTCTGCGTTATATGTTCTAGTTCATGTCGCAGTATGTCTTTAAGGTCCATGGAGACTTCTGAAAGTACTTGTGGATATTGTTCTGGGTCAATTTCGAATCTAACTTCAATGAGTGGAGGTGTATCTGCTTTAGTTGGATCTTTGGCTGAGTCATTGAATGCGTCGCCACCGTAACGATAAGCATTGAGTCCTTCTACCCATTGTATCTTAAGAGTCAAATAAAATTCCAATTGCACATTGGGTGCTTCAATTTCTTCAAAGTATATTTCTGGATGCTCTTCTATATGCGGTACTGATTCCCCTTTTGCAAAAAATGTTTTCTTGCCTGCAAACATACCATCTTCTGAATTGACACAAGAATAACTGTCTTTAACTATTCCTAACAACGTGTTAGATAGTTTAGTTACCAGGCTGTCATATCGGCCTTCTACAATTAATGCTTTCATTGATATCATATATTAATAAATATTACAATTCTATTAAAGTAGTGTCATTTGGATTAATCATTATATTGCCCTTGTTAGTAATATATATTTTTTTAGATGCCCCGCCTCCACTAGTAGCAGGAACTGTTATAGAAGTAGAATCAACAAAACTACTAGTTGTTAAATGGTGTTTATTTTGAGATTGTATTCTATATAAATAAGTTCCATCTGCTAAATTAGAATCTATATAGTTAGTCTGTACAGGGATGCCCATAGAAGATGTATTTGATGTTTGTGTAACAGACCCAGATAATGTAATTACGGGATCATAACTTGATCCACCATTAGAACTTCTTTCAATATTGTAAATAATATCTATTAATCTATTATCAGATCCAGAATTTTGAGACCATGTTAATCCTACATTGTTTTGAAATGCACTTGATGTTACGTTTGTTGGTATCGGAGGTGATTCTACAGATAACATGTTATACATCCAACCATTCCACATTAGTATGTTATTTGCGGGCGTATCATCACCTTCAGCATACACTACTAATCGTAAATACTGTGTTCGAATTGGGGTTTGGAAATCAATAAAATATTGTTCATAATTAGATGTTGGATGTTGAGTGTCAAAAACATTTACTGTGCTAATTAATTCCCAATCATTCAACTCGCCTGTATCAGATTTATAAACTTGAACAATACCAGGAAAAAAAACAGAATTAGAGTATGTCGGTCCAAAAAACCCTCTAAATAGTTTTGGTTCATCCCAATTAAAATCGACTGTACCTATTTTTTCATTAAAATACCAACCATAGTTTTCTCTTTGAGGGGAAGTAAATTTTTCTAAACTAGTATTACTCGATTCAACAAAACTACCAGTAACATTTACATCATTTGGGTTGAATAAATTAAGTTGGTTTTTAAATAAACTAGAATCCCATGCTATTATACCACTAAACCCAGCATAAGTTCCTGTATAGTCACTTATTCGGATTTTATAATATCTATATGCCGTGTTATTTGTAAACATTATGGTTTCATCATACCCGGCAGTGTTTAATCCTGATCCTCCTGGGTATCGTATACTTGAAGTTAACGGGGTCCAATTGGTATCATCATTTGAACCACTAATTTGGTAACCTCCCGATTGCCAATCGCGCGATTGGCCTACAGATTGTATAATAAAACTATCTAATGCTTCAGTTCTTCCTTCTCCTTGATCTAAATCAAATTTAATATGCGGATCAGTATCAGGGCCAGCATCAAGGTCTGCTAGCCAAGCTTGTCCTCCTGCGGCTTGTAATCTCCAACGTTGAGGAGTTTGTCCCATTGCTTGTCCATATTGATTTGCTCTTTGTGTACTTGATCCTGTAACAAAATTAGGACCATAACTGCCTACTTGATTACTATGAACACTACTTGCTGAAAGATCAGCTCGCATCATAGCATTAATGTTGTTTTGAAATGGAGACCATGGAGAAGATGATCCTGTGGTTAATAAGTTTCCAAAATTAGACATATATTAACTTTGTATTATTTGTGTTACTAAACTCGCACTATATGTTAGGGTGTATAATTTGTTGATTCCATCAGAGCCAGTAACTGCGATACTTAATGGATTACCATCTGCAAAAGACCCGGAATACATTATGTTAGTTATTTGTTGAATTGTACCAAAACTTTGTGTTACTTGTGTTACATTACTACCACTATAAACTATACTCGCAGTTGTATATATTGTTCTCGATGTGCCTTTCACTGATAAAGAACCAGATATATCAGCTGACCCCGTAAATGGAAATTGAGATACAGTAGTTAAAGCGAAGGATGCAGTTTCAGCATATGACGCCGATGTTGCATTGAGTGGTGTAAACAATGATCCTGTTCCATCAGCAATTAAACCACTACCAGAGACTTGTAATATTCTCTGATATGTATCTTGTATGTTCTGTCCAGTTAAATCAGGAAGAGCCATTTATAACCTTATTTTTTTGTCAACTCTGTTATAACACCTTGTATAACGTCTGACTTTTTTTCTTCATTAATGGGAATATGTTTACAATAAGTAGCAATAATCTTATTAACGCGATCTTTTTTAATTGTTAAGTTTTTGATATTAATATTTTCTCTAACCAACAATTTCATAATATTCATAATGTGATCTGTTTCACGTTTTGTTACTTGTTGTTTAACATTTTTAACTTGTACTTTGTTTTCTTTTATAATCTGTTTATCAGTTTGTGATTTGATTTCAACTGTAACTGATTTGCTAGCTTGAATTTCAAATTTAGATTCCCATGGCGTAAAATATGTGTCATCAGCAATAACTTCTAATTTGATATTACCAATTGTAGATTCATCTAATAATCCTTTTAATTTACGAATTGGAATTTTGCATTTCCCGGTACCATCTATTTTACCATTAAACATTAAACTGTAATCTTTTGTTTCCACAACCAATCTTGATTTAGAATTAGAAAGTTTAGCACCTTCTATTTTAATATCACATTCGAATGTTTCTGGTTTATCTGTAAATAATTTATACATTTATATTCTCCGCCATAATGTCAATGCCTAAAACTTTTTGAGCTACTAATTGAATATCGTTAGCTGTAATGTTTATATCATTGTTAATTGTTTTTTGGCCACTATATGTTTCAATTCCTTTTACTTTACATACTAATTTAACTAATCTTTTTTTCTCATGTTTAGTTAAATTATTATCTAATGCTTTTACTGGATCTTCGGGATATGAACCATCGGTTCCGTGTTGTATTGCTTTTTTAACTAATACAACGTCATCCCATGTAAACGAATTGTTATCCCATGTAAAATTTGCATTGTCCCACGTAATAAGTGTTGCCATATATTAATAAATATCATTCAAGTAAATTGTAGTTCCAATAGTGCTCTTTGTCTTCATTATATGGATTTCCTGATTGTTGATAGTAACAGTTCATGCAAAGCATTTGTAAATTTTCTATGCAATGATTGGTTGTGTCTCCGTCCTTGTGATCTAGTAAAAGAGGCACAGTGTCATCTGTTATGCGGCGTTCTTCATAACCGCAACTAGCACATTTTTCTGGAAGTATAGCAAGTGCTAAAAGTCGATTGCGCAGTTTCCAGATCGGATACTTAGGATGTTTGCCTAAAAGTATATTGTCTATACTGTATACTCCTCGATTGGCTTTGACTACATCCTTAGGTATGCCAACTCCAAATTGATTTTTATGAAGTTCATACAATGTTTTGCCAGTATCTCTATCAGTATACATGCGAGCATATTTTTTATAAGATGTAAATGATATCTTAAGGAATCGAGCAGCTGCTGCATTAGACTTTGTGTTGTCCATTGCATAGCGTATGTCAGACTCTGGCACATTGAGTGCCGTTCTTCCTTGTCCATATACATACTTGTATTCACTCATTAATATACGCCTTGTTTTCTCAAGTATTCAACGGTGTCTCTAATCGATGTTTTTTTGCTGTATAAGTCTTGCAACTCTGGTTTTAGTTTTAATGTGAAGTCTACAAACGTTCTGTGATATACACCACTTTTTTTCTGAACAGCTGCAATCCAATATGAATATACTGGAAAGTCATCATCAAATCGATCGGCGTCTGTTCTGTTGTTAGCATAATCAATTTGATCTTTGAGTGGCCACATATGAATTGGCACGTCTGGTGATTTTCGTCGAGCTGGTAATTGTTCATGGCGTTTTCTTCTTCGATCATTTCTTGTTATGAATTTATCCATCATGTTGATAGATCTGTCTTTTGGCGATTCGCCACTATGTGCTGCTTTCTTTCCCATCGTTTGGTTTATTTTTATTTAACAATATAACTAATTTGCGCCAAGCATCTTCTGCTCGGTATATGTATTTTTTAAATTTAACTACGTTTTGTTGAGTTCTGGCTATTTGCGCCCGCTTCATGTTGCGATGATATGTAGCATGTAAAAACCCTATACGTATCGTTCTGATAATTTTAAACATTTCTTTTTCGTTTTTGTGGAGTAACCGTTAATCCATTTTCTGCTAATCTATCCCAGACAGTTTTACAAGTTTTATAATTGTCTATAAATACTGAGCATTTTCCGTTATGATGTGTTAATAATGCACATTGGTTGGCTTGGTATTCATTATGGCCACAGATTTCTACTAAGCATTGCATAACATGATCAAAACTAACTGTTTGATCGTTATGTAGTATTAGTTCCCATTTACCCGTTCTTGATTGTTTTTTGGACATCTCTAATAATTGCGCATTGTTCATATAACTCTAATTCGGTTGCATATTCTAGGCTTTCGTCTAAAAATTTTTGTTTGCGTGTATAGTCCCATCTTTCTGGCCATTCCCAATCTGTGGTTTTCATATGATTGATTGACCGTTTAAATAGAACTTCAACAAAATTTCTTGATTCTTCCATAATATATAATAATAAATATTAGGCAAAGACCCAAATATTTAGTTATAGGTTATCAAATACAGTTTTTGCAGATTCCATTCTCGATTTTTTACTTAGTTTTAATTCAGATGCACCCATTCGTTCTGACTTAGTAGCAAATCCTAATGCTTTTTCTTTTACTGTCGACCCTGACATAGCTCTTTTAAACATTATTACTTCATATTTTGGACTATCTAATATGCCTTTTGGTAATCCAGGTATTAACTTATCATCAGCCGGACTTTTACTACTTTTATATCCATTTTTTAGTTCAATTTTTAAAAACCAAATTTGAACTTGTTTATCTGATATATCTTTATCTATTAGTTCAGCATATTTTTTTAAAGCAATTAAACGATCTCCACGCCATTGTATAAGTCCATATGGGCCTGATTCTTTTCCTGCTGTTTCATTGAAAGTAGATTCAGCCCACATATTACCAACAATAGCACATGCTTCTTCTTTATTAAAACCAACAGCCATTATGTCTTTAGCTAAACTAACACCAATTGGAATATACTTTTCATTATTTGCTAACGGATCAGTACTTTCATTTAATATATATTTAAGTCGTATCATATTTAAAATTGATAATCTTTAAGTTTACCAAACGCTTTGGTTCGTTTCCGCCAATAATTGCCGTAGTTTACTTCTTTAACTTTACATTTTAGAGGTAATGTTCCATCTTTATATTTTTTCTTAGTACACTCTTGATCTCCTTGAGCATGTATCATTTTAATTTTACTGCCATTGACATTAGATATAATACCAACATGCTCAATAGCTTTTTCAGGAGTTTTATCTTTTTCTGGATTTTTCATATGGTAATCAAAGAAAACAATATCTCCAGGCTTAACTTTATTAATATCAGTAAAAAGATTTGACATATCATATAACATTTGTGCATTTTGTTTTGTAGGAAGTTCGAATATTGAACAAACTAATCCACTACAATCCACATAATCTTTGCTCATCCCTCCCCATACATAAGGCGTACCAACTCTCGGTCTAACTTGTTGATCAATAAATCTTTGTCTCCTGGTAGTTTCTAGATTTCCATGTGCAATTTTATATTCAGCATTAGTTAAATCATATAACTTAGTATAAAAATCTACAGGATCTTTTGGTTTTTTATATGTGTTATGATCGAATTTTTTATCTAGAGGTTCTCCATTTTGTTTGTATATAGACCGCAATTCGGCAAATTTTACAATGTACTGTTTGAATGCAGCAGCTTTTAATCCGCCAGGGTCATCTTTAAATTTCACAACATCTGTTTGTGGTATATCGTGTACTTTAACGCAATTGTCGACAGTTGCATCATATGAATATCCTGCAGGACAATCTCGTACTTCTAATAATATGTCTTTAAGCTTTATCATTTTATATAAATATAGGCAAAACTATTATCTGCCTTGTCCTTTGT
>WLWF01002428.1_pt1 | contig 13518 bp, 25 predicted proteins | sample 6718331 | NCBI WGS metagenome assembly WLWF01 (sample SAMN12718692, study PRJNA515312) | sponge metagenome | isolation source: marine sponge | host: Mycale hentscheli | place: New Zealand: South Island, Marlborough, Capsize Point | collected 2003-05-01
AAGAAAAAGAGCAATTGCTGCAAAATCATATGCACATAATGCTCCAGATCCAGAAGGTATCGACAGATGTGTTGCAAGAAAATGGCCTGATTTAGATAAAGACGAAGACGAAGAAAAGAAGGGTAAATATGATGACGGTGACGGTAAAGACGAACGCTGTGATCACGTACCTTGTCATGAGAATGGAGAGTCTTATTATTCTTCTAAAGGTGATAGAGCAATGACCCAATTAATGGAGTCATACGAACAGGTTCAAAAAAAGCCAATTGAAAACCATAATTGGTACTGATATGAAATATTTTAAATCAAAAGGTGATAGAGCAATGTCTGATTTGTCCGATGCATATGGGCAAATTGTAGAAGAAAACACCATAACTAGTTATGATGGTGGTACAGAACGACAGGTTGTTCAAGAACTTGCTCCTATAGCAGCCGCCGCACCAGTTGCGATCCGAGCAGCAGCAAAATATGCACCAAAAATAGCGGGAGCAGCAGTGAGAGGTGCAAAAGCTTTAATGCCAGCTGCTAAACAAGTTGGAAAAGCTGCAGTAGCTGGAGCTGCTCAAGGAGTGCAGCAAAGAGTTCAAAATAAAATAGCAGGTCAACAACAGCAAGAACAAGAAGAAGAATTTGGTATCGGTATGTACGTTGACATAGAAGATAGAATTGGTGGTGGTACCGGTGAAATAGTTGGTATCGTCTCTAATCCACCAAACACATTTGTTGTACAAACAGATGATGATGAAACGCTTCATGTAAAGAGTGAAGATATTAGTGCAATTGAAAAACAATACGCGGAAGTTGACACTACAGAAGACATTCAAGATGAATGGTTAAAATCCGCATAACAATTAAATAATTTTATGTATATCAAAAATCGTAAAAGACAATTGAAACAAATTGAAGAAGCTTATGAAGCTGTAGTTGGTGATCCACCAGGTAAAGCGGCGCACAAGCAACAAATCAAACCAGGTAAGCCTATAAGTAAGACCTGGGAGCGCGCCGGTAAAAAAGTAAAGCTAAAAGGCAGCAACACTGACATACCCGCTGAAAAGCCAGAAGGTTATAAAGGATTTTATCATGATAACTCCGGACCTAACGGTGCTGACAATTATAAAAGCACGGAATTAGATCCAAATAACCCAGAAATTAAATTAGGTAACGCTTACGATGTTAAGCAATTATCTGATACGGACGCTTCGGACTATTTTAAGGCAGAAAACGAAAAAATAAACAAAGAGAGTATAAATACTAATATGGCTAAGAACAAATCTATTTTTGACCGTTTATACGAAGAAGTTATGGACGATGAACAAATTGATGCAGTAGAACTCGGTATTGACACAGACGATGTTGATGTTGAGACGACCGAAACTGACACAATTACTATCGAGATTCCAAAAGAAGTTGCAAAACACTTACATGACGCACTCATGGACGTAATGGACGCAGCAGATGATATTGAAGATGTCGAGGATGCTCTTGGTGATTACGACGATGACGAAGACGAAATGGGATACGATGAAGACGAGTCCGAGAAAGAGAAGCATTTCGGTGGAAACAAGGGCGACAGAGCTCGGCGTTTCGACAAAAACACAGGTCGTAAGAGTGAAGTAAGAGATTACGGTACAAAAGATCATCCTGAAGAAGATGAAGAGAATTTTAACTACTTTGGTGAGGAAATCGAAGCAGAGATTCTTGGCACACCGTTGGTTAACCAGAAAGAAGGTAATCCAACACCCGTAACTGGTAGTGCAAACGTTGTTCATTCACAATATACACAGACCGTTGGTCATAGCGAAGGCGATGGCAGAATTAAAGATGGTATTGATGGTGAAGGAACTGACGAAGGTACACCGTTGGTTAACCAGAAAAAGGGTCACCCAACGTCAGTAAAGGGAAAATCTAATGTTGTTAAAAGCAAGATTAAGGGTGGTGGAAAGGGTGATCAATCATTCTTCCAGAAAAACAATTAAGTCAAAAAAAGTTAGCCTTTTAAAGCCCCTGTAAAGGGGCTTTTTTTTGCTTAAATACAAATATGACCTTTAAAGAGTTTTTCATTAAGATAGAAGAAAAATGTACTAAGACCACAAAAAAAGCTAGCAGTACCTCTAAAGGTAAGAAGTGGATGAAGTGCGTTAAAAACCCAGATGGTAAAGGATACAAAAAAATTCATTGGGGTCAAAAAGGTGTGAAGGTATCGGGTAAAGCTAATACGAAAAGGAGAAAAAGCTTTAGAGCTCGACATAAATGTAGTTCTGCTAAACCTGGTACAGCAAGATATCAAGCTTGTAAAGATTGGTAATATGGAATCATTATTTAACAAAAAAATAGAAGAAATTTTAGAGAAATCTATACACGATCCAGTAAGACCTGGTATCTTAAAAAGACAAACTAAAGGTAAACTTACGTGTACTAAAGCTCGTGCATTAAAAGGTAAACAAAAAAATAAAGGCAATAACACAGCCAAAGCTGCCCAGCGGTATCTAAACTATCATTGTGAAGATAACGAGATGGGTTGCCCAGCACCTACTCAAAACTTAGAATTAAACACAATTAATAGAGATGCAACTATAGAACAGTTTAACTACGGGCCGTTAAATGTAGACGAACCTGGTAATTATTGGAAGAAGATTGCAAAATATTGGAATACATCAGAAGAAGCTGCTAAACAATCTTTATGTGGTAATTGTGTTGCTTTTGATGTATCACCAAGAATGGATGAATGTATGCCAGGTGAAACATCTGATGAGGATGGTCGTTTAGGTTATTGTTGGATGCATAATTTTAAATGCCATAGCGCTAGAAGTTGTCACACATGGGCAAAAGGTGGACCAATTACTGAAGATGAAAAGTCTTACAATTGGCAAGAGCGTAATAAATCATCATTGTAATGATACTGGTAATTACTTTGCTTAAATATAAATGTGACTTTTAAAGAGTTTTTCATTATGATTGAAGAAAGATTTAATACAGGAAATATTCCAGGTGTTAATCATAGACACCAACGAGCAATACCAAAAGATCCGGGGTTGCGTAAGTCACCACAGACGGTAGCTAATTATCTGCAAAATGATACCTCGCTACCCGCTGCTTATAGAGTATTACAACAAAGGGTAGGCCCAAAATACATAAAAATATCACAAAAAGATGCTTATATGTTAACCAAACGTTTTGGTGTAAATAGATTAAAGCCTGGTAGACCAAAAGGGCTAAAAAAGACAGGTATAGCTATAGAGGTAAAACCAAATGGTGAGTATTATTTGTTAAAAACAAAAGTAGAAAAACCACAACCAACAACAACTACAGATAATTTAGTATAATGGCAGTAGAAATGGACAGATATAGAGGGATGAATCAAATCATGCCTCAGTTTTTACCGGGGGTTCCTACGCCCGATCCAGATAACCCTGGTTCAATTTATCCTGGTCCTAAGCCCTATAATAAATGTTTTAGATTTACAGACAAATCACAAAACGAATGTGAGAGAATTGTAATAGATAATTGGTGGGAAGAAATTATTGCCTTATATGGGCAAGAAGTAACATATTATCAAAACCCATACCAGACTTTATCAGCAGATGGTGTACCTCAAGGTGCTATAAATGGTGAAGGTGGTGGTCCTGGTAACATATATGGTGAAGATCCTACTAAAGTTTTTGTAGATCCAAAGAAAATAATTGTTGCAATCGAGTTAAACGAAAATGCAGTTATATTACAGAAGTATGGATTTGATTCAGACGACGAATTAACTGCTTATATACATATTAGTAGCTTTTATGCATCGTTTGGTTACCCTCAAGAGCCAAAAGCTGGTGATGTATTCATATTATCTGAGTATGGTGATGACAGACCATGGCCTAGAACAGGTAAACAGTTTGAGATAACAGAGAGGTTAGACGAGGACGTTGCTAGAATCAATCCTCTTGCTGGTCACTATGTATGGATGGTTAAGGCTAAACGTTACGATTACAGTTTTGAGCCTGGTTTAAGTACAGAAGGGGGAAGCGATCAAGTATATGATGATAAATTCTCTGGTAGAATGGACGAAGGTGCAAATTCCAGATCACCTAATAAGAGTTATGATGGTGATCTTGAAGAATTATCTAAAGCAATATTTGATTACCAAGATTTTGGTTATGACGACGTATATGGGGGCTATGGAAACACAGAAGAACCAGAAGACGGGCCTTTCGGCCCAACTTCTTAAGTTTTTAATTTTTTATAAAACTGTTCGTATTCCGGTATCGCTTCATTTTTAATACCTGCAATAAATATATCAGCTTCTTGACAGGAACGAAACGTTTCTACTATCAAAGAACCATCTTGCCCTTTAAAGGAATAAGCCATATTCCCGTTTTCTTCCTTTTTTATATAGGATAATGTATATAATACACCAGGGGTTAATGATCTTCTTTGCATAACTCTAGGTTGAAGGTTACGTTGCTGGCTAGGAATAGTAGGACCACCAATTTTCCGTCCTTGATTTTCAATCGGTACCCTTAAAGATGTATTAGGCGTGTAGTGCATCTTCTCGATATATGAACTCTTTCACGTTTCTTGGTGCAACTTCTACATCTCCACCCATTTTGTAATTCAAATAAACAGATTCATACATTTCAGCAATGTAATTTTTAAATGCAAGAGGCTTTATCCATGAATTATTCTTGTTTACATCCATTCCAAGCTGATCAGCTTTTGCTGCAACATAGTTTACTGCATCAAATAGACACAACCACCTTGAAATTTCTTCGTCAGACATTTCGTTTAATACTTTTTTGTTCAATGACTTTAGCATACCCTTCTATTATAGATGCAATCCTTTCATGATTAAAGATAAAATTACTTAATTTTGTATTTTTAATTGCATTTTCAATAACTTGTAAATTTAATTTTAAAATATTGTGATTGCTTTTAATTCTATCTGAATTTTCACTTAAAATATCGTCAAAAATAACTTTAATTAAATTTTCCACAATCCTCTCTTTATTTTTTGCGTCTAAAGTCCCGGTAGCTGCAAGTTTACCCTTTTCATACGATTCACGTAATAACGAACCGTGATATCTTTCTGTACTTTTAACCGGGGGCATAGGATTAATTACCGAACCATTTTGTTCATTAAATTTTAAATCGTTATTTTTAGTTGTCATAATCAGTATTCGTTACAAAATTGTGTTTTTCAAATGGATCCCCATCAATTGGCGTTGTTTTAAGAAAACTTTTTGTACCAACATATATTTTTACTCCTACATTACATTTTGGACAATCATATTCATTGTCTTCGCTAATAATTATAGGAACAAACGTCTTATGCATACAACTTTCTACAGGGCAAGTAACTTCCAATCCTTGTTCTGAAAAGGCTTTTATTCTTTCGTTTTCTAATCTTCTGAATTCTATTTCCAATCCTGATCTTCTCCAACGAGAAAAAAGATCATAAATGATAAATTGACCAATAAACGTTATTCCAAATATAGCAAAGAAATTATAACCAAGAAGATAGCCGCAACCTCCTAAAAATGCACTTACTATAACGACGATAGATAAAGATTTTACTACTTGAATCACTTAATTATTATAATGTAGAAAGGACGATTATCAACTAGCTTTATCTATATGCTTACGAAGTTCATTAACCCATTTTTGCATTTCTTTTTTTCGTCCTGACTTCGAGGCGGGCCAACCTTGAAAGAAGTAATCTAATATTTTTAAAGCTGCAGAATAGTCTAAATGACTGGTACCGACTGAAATTGCTAATACAGATGTAAGATGTCTAGGATCAGAATATGTTCCGTTATCAATTTGATCGGTAAGCTCATCTAAAGTATAATATTCTTGAAAAAGCATTATTTCGGCAACTTATTAATTGCTTGTGACCCTCCAGAATCCATAGGAGCACTTGGTGTTTCATCACTATTGTCTTCTGGTTCTGAACTGTGACTTTCGTAAGGTTTTCTATCAACAATTATATCTAAATCATTAGTCATTGATTCAATTAATGCTTTAATTTTTCTACATTTACGAACAAATCCCTTTAAACTGTCTAAAGCATTGTCGCTTTCAGTAACAACCGGGTTATTTTTTGCCATATCTGCTTTAGCTTGAATATTATCTGTAGCAAGATATAAACCACCCATATCTTCAACAATATGAGTTAAAGGAAACGGTAATTGAAGAGGAGCTTTATTATTATCGTTACGTCCTGATGCTTGTAAAAGATCTCCAACTGTAACATGTGTGGGTTTTTGTTCCCGGGTAGCAATGCCTCTCACCCACTTATTATACATTTTTATTTGATCTTCTTCTAAAATTTTTAAACTACCCATGTTAATATTTATTCAAAAGCATAAATATATACATGAGCTTTTTTGGCAAACACTTTGTTCATGTATTGGAACAAGATGAAACAATTCAAATAACAGATACTGAAGCTATGGAAACCCAGTTAGATCCGGGTACCGAGGTATCAGAGTATGATGTAGATGCACCAACATTAGATGGTGGCGAAGTTACAGCACAGAGTAATGCAGCACAGGCCCAAGAATTAGTAAGCATTATTGGTGCTATGGAAGAATTTACTAATTATCTTAATAGTGAAAAACCAGATTCAGTTCAATCTCTCCTACACGCAGCTAGTTGTGATACGCTTTTTAATAAAATTGCAGGTGCCGAAACTAAGAAGATTGCGAGAGTTGCAATGGAGTTAAGTTCACTAATTGAAAACCTTAAAGGTTATCTTCATACAGTTGAAACAGGACCAGGTGCCGGGCCTGCACGATGAGCGGGATGGTAATATTATTTGTATTGCTATTAGCAATTTGTTTTTACTATCGTACTAATTTATTTGAGATAGAATAACACGACCTTTTAACCCGTTATATGAATGTTCATCAACAAATGTAGCGGGTATTTTATTCATTTTTTGCCCAACAGCTATTGCATTAAAGTCTTTGTATTTTAAACCTAAATTTTTCGGCCATATAAAAACACTCAACCCGGCATCGAGTAAAAATTTAGTTTTGTTTTTAGATGCAGCATCTTGCCATTGAGAGTCTAATACAATTACTTTTTCTTGAAATGGAAATTTATTAAGTTGTTCATATTGAAGTTTCGTATATAAGTTAGAACTATTTTCAGTAATACCTGCAACAGCAACCCCATTAGTCGTAAAGCATGAATCTATAGGACCTTCAAATATATACATCCTATCTAAACTTTCGTCTACCTGATTAATATTAAAAACGCTTTTGTCGCTGTTTATTTTTGACAAATATTTAGGTTTAAATTTTTCATCGTTCTTAAGTAACGTTCTTGTTTGGTAGTGTACTATTTTATTGTTATCATCATAAAACGGTATTATTAATCTGTTCTTATGAATTTTATCTTTTAATGACAACCAAAGACTTTTAGGTTTATTACATGCAGTATCTAATTTTCTGTTTGTAATATATCTTAATGCAGTTTGAACTGTTGCATTCGATTTGAAATAGCTTACCTGGTTGTTATCAAATAAATTTATACTATCTTCTGGTAACTTTTGTTTAAGAATATTAGATACAGTTTCATTTATTTTTGAATTTGTATTTGAAATATCTTCAGGTAGAATATCAAACTCTTTACTTTCTTCAATTAAGTCTTCGAATGTACTTCCTGAAACTTCTATAATCCAATTTGTTGGATTTGAATGCCACCCACAATTATGACAATGAAAGTAATTATCTTTTACAACATAAAATAATCTTTTTTTTCTTCCCCATGATTTACCCTCACGACATACAGGGCAACCTCCTTGATAGGTTTTTGTTAATCTATTATATTTCGGTGAACCTGCAAATTGATAAAATTTTTGAATAACATATGCTTCTGGTAACACCATACCATAGATTATATATTACTTCTGCACTTCATCAATGGACACAATTCCTTTGCGTATAAAAGCGCCGCTAGCCGGGTCAATCCAATGAGCTTCAGTATAAACTTTACCGCCTCTTTCAACTTTATGAATGCGAGGAAAGCATGTTTCACCAGAAATAGGGCTAGCAATCGGAATCGCTCTAACCATCTGCATGTTGTTAACGTTGTTATTGTTTTGTAGCATATCTATTGTTTATATATTTATTATTTAATAGGTTTACTTTCTCTACAACCTCTTGAAATACATCCTTAGTAAAAAAGGTATTCGTCCACTTATCTTTGTTCTTCATAATAGAACCTAAGTCTAGCTCTTGACACCTGTCATAGAACGATTTTGAATTACAAGGCGGCATACCTTCTTTCATCTGTTTTTGATATGCTTCCTCTTCATCGTCGTAATACTTCCAACCCAAAGACAAATCCATCATCTGTATGTTATGAGAGTAGATTTGATAATTTTCTTCGTTTAAAATACCTTCCCATTCTTTTTCACTACTGTTAAATTTATCAAGCAAGTTCAAAGCTCTCTTGTGACCTACTTTATGTAATCCTTTGAGATTATCACTATTATCTCCAACAATAGCTTTATAATCTAAAAAATTCTTCTTACTAACACCTTTAGTATAAATTTCAAAATTAGCATTTGTAACAGCGACTTTTTGGATAGGATTAAACACCATTGTATTTTCATCAATTAATTGATACAAATCTTTATCAACGGTGACTATAATTTTCTTCCCAGGTAACTTACCAACCAACCAACTTATTACGTCGTCAGCTTCCATTCTATTAGGGTAGATACTCTTTATTCCCAATGAATCCAATAGCTCTCTCAACGTTTCGTCGTTCTGATGAGCTTCTTTAGCCACATTACGATCTCTATTACCTTTATATTTGTTTTCTGAAAGAGATTTACGAAAATTAGTTGAAGGGTATGCTAATCTTTTATCCCAAACAGCATAAGTTTGATCCGGGCTAAATTTATCAACGTACGATTTTACTGAGCGTAAAAACATTAAGGTTGACATATTAATATCGCCATCCTTTTTGTTTTTGTTAACCCAAAATATTCGATACAATAAATTATTTGCGTCTAGAAGCAGTGTTTTCATTTTTCTTTCCTTTCTTTTTTGACTTAGGTTTATTTCCGGAAAGGGAGTTTATCCTTTCAACCACTGCTTTTCGAATTTTATTCTTTGTATTGGTAGAAATAAATTCGAATGTTTTCGACTCTTCTACCAAAGAATCAATTTCTTTTTGATTGACTGCTTTGAGTATTCTATCTCGTATTGATGTCATACTATCATTTTAAATGATCTATTAAATAAGTCAACCAAAAATTGATTGAGTCATTTTCCAATTTTCATTTGTAGTATTGGTTTTTGGAAACGGTACGTTTGGGATGTCTCGATCTAAAAACGGGCATAATTTTTCCCATCCGTCCCCGGAAATAATATCAAGAATTAAAATATCATCGGATCTATCTTTAAAATAAGATATGACGTCCATGTGATGCTTTTCAAATGCGACTTTAAATGCTTCTATATCCTCCTCATCAAATCTTGTTCTGTCGTATACAATTCTGTTTACCTTATTGGCAAATTCATCATCCATTTGATTAATAGTAGCTTCAAAATATTTTTGCATAGACTCAACCCAGTTATCTATTTTTCTCACGGTATAAACAAATTTACTCCCGGGGAAAAACACGTCTAAAATTTTATAACTCATTGCTACTGTAACATCAACAGCAGCATCACTGGCAAGAATACTTTCGAAGTGTTGTGGGTAGTGATAACTGCGTAAACCTAAAATTTTAAATGCTTCATGTAAGGAAGTTGTACCCGTTCTGGATAAACCTATACCAAAAACCTTATTAATTTGTTGCATCGTATTGTGCTCTAATTACTTTATAGACATGTCTTGGTAAAACCTCTACAAAGTCTACTAATCCCGATTTCATACCATCTTTAAAGTCTTTTATAGGTACTTCTATCTTTTGATTGTTGGGTACTGTAAGAAAAATATGTTTTTCCGTAGTAGAGCGAATAAAGGCACAGAAATGCCCTGCATAATCACCATTTTTTATGGCGTACATGTATCTAGGTTTGGGTTTTCCAGTGTTTCTTATAAAATTCAATAATTTCATTCCATTCCTTACTATTTTTTATACTTCTCTTTGGAGAATAACCTAATCGTTCTATTTTAGAAAAGTTTACTGCGTATCTAAAATCGTGACCAAGTCTGTCCGAAATATATCTTATGGTAGCGTCGGGTTGTGTATACTTAATAATTTTATTAGCTATTTGATTATTAGAATATTCATCCCCCGAACCGATATTATAAATTTCCCCAGCCTTACCCTTTTCAGCTACTAATATTAAAGCCTCTGAATGGTCTTCAGCGTGGATCCATTCACGTTTATTAGTACCGTCACCGTAAAGTAATATTTCTTTGTCTTGTATCGATGAAAGAATTGATTTTGGTATCAGTTTTTCTGCATGTTGACCTGTACCAAAATTGTTGCAACAACGAGTAACACGAACATCCATACCATATGTCTTGTAATATGATAGTGCAATCAGATCCGAACTAGCTTAATAAGGTGAATTTGGTAGTACGGGTTGCTTTTCATTCCAATTTTTATCGTCCGAACGTAAAGCACCGTAAACTTCGTCTGTTGACACGTGGATCACTTGCTTTCCGTACTGTTTAGCTAAGTTTAATACATTGACAGTGCCTATTACGTTCGTGTTAGCAAACACGTTTGGATTAGCAATGCTATTATCCACATGAGACTCTGCTGCTAAATGAAATACTTTGTCAAATTTATGGATTCTAAATACACTTTCTAACTTTTTAACGTCTAATATGTCTCCATACACACTCCAGACGGTAGGAACGTTTTCTTTATCAACGTATTCGCATGCATATGTTTCTTTATCGTAAACAATAGTTCGATATCCCTTGTTTCTAAGGCATTTAACAAGGTGATGGCCTATAAACCCGTAACCACCTGTAACTAAAACAGTCATATATCTTCGTCTTTTCGTGGTTCTTTAGCTCCTTGAATTTCTTCTATATCTACCACGTTATCTGGTTGAGCTTCTAAGGTTCTTTTGTTTTCTATGTAACCTTTTACCACTTTATCAAGGAAATCATGCGAAACATCAGTGAATTCATGTAATTTTAACTCTGAAGCTGAAGTATTGTTAAGAATACAGTTACTTCTCTTTACTGCCGTTACACCTTTCTTGTAGAATGCCTTTTCTTTAATGAATTTAATGTTTTCTAAGGACCAACCCTTAGGAAGTAGGCCTTCTTGTATAAGGTCTTCTTTATTATTGTTAAAAGCAGTGAATAAATCTTTTGAATTGAACACATTCGAACTTACAATGTTATAGATACCAAAAGGCGGTGGTGCTAATATAGCATTATATACAAAATTCATTAAATCAAACATATATGTTGCACTATTATCTTCATCTAGCACTGTTTCATACTTCAACATCTTTGAAATAAGATTTTTTGGGTGAAATATTTCACCAATTGGCATTCTGATACGTAAATTATAACAATTAAAGCTTGATGTTAGTGAAAGCTCACCAGCATGCTTTGTTTTACTATACCAAGATGAGTCATCATCAAACAAACCAAAGTTTGGAACTTCTTCTTCGGTGTATCCTACATATGGATCTGGCTTTGTATAGCCTGTAAATATACAACCAGATGAGATATTAAAAAAAGAAGGTACATTACATGCTTGTGCTGCTGATGCTAATGTGGTTGGCAATACTGTGTTTAATAACCACACCAATTCTTTCTGTTTTTCAGCATCATCAACGTTTTTTTCACCAGTAAACCCAGCTGCATTAATTATTGCATCAAACCCCGTTCCTTCTTCTTCATATTGTGTTAGAAAGTCTACGAATGTGTTGTAATCACGGTAGTTAACTTGTGAACTTTCTATTTGATGTACTTCTAATCTTTCATCTGTAGCAAGAAAAGTAGATAATTGTTGACCAATAAAACCTTTGCCTACTACGAGTACTTTCGTAATATCCATATCAATATTTTAAGATCAATCTAACCCATTTCCACCCATTAAACCTGGTGGTCCTAAGTGACTAACAACAACTTTTTGAAGTAAGTGATGAAGAGCATCGTTTTGTAAGTTGTTATCTTGAAGAACACGAACAACACCGTTTCCTTTAACATCATAACCTAAAATTATACAACAATCCATATATTCTTTTAAAATTCTATCTAGTTCTTTATAATGGTTTGCTTGTTCATTTTGTTCTTTTGAAAATTTACGCTTTACCAAAGATTCAAAAGCATGTTTGATTTCTTTTTCAGAGAGATTATCAATTTTATTTTTGTCTGGTAAGGGTGTTGGAGCAGGTCCTTCGTTTTTACTTTTCTTGCTCATCGTTTTTTATAATAAGTAGAGCTTTTATTATTATTATTTACGCCCCAAGTAACAATTAGCTGAGTTATTATTGATTCCATTGAAGGTGTTGCCATAAAAAAGTTTTTTGGTATTTTCTTCCCTCCATCATTAAATTCAAACGCAACAGATACTTCATTATCAAAGTTCGCATAGCAAGTACAAAAGATAGATTCTTGCCCTGGGTTAATTAGTAAACACCACTTACGTTTATCTTTGTCATTAAAACTTTTAAAAACATCCAGTACAATAAACCCGTTATCTTTCAAACGTTTTTTAAAATAACCACATGTCTTAACTTTATTCCTCATACTTGCAAACCGGGTACAATATATTTCAACATTGACGTCTCGGTTTTTAATTCAAAAGTACTTAATCCTTGTTCTGTATTAATCTTTACATTAATTCGAATATTATTTGTCGCTCCTAAAAGTCTTACTATATCAAAATGCATTGGAAAACTAACATCTTTAGCTTCAGCAGTATCATTAATTAAAATGGAATATGAATTGCAAAAACCCTATAGAATTAAATATCAACAGTTATGTGAAAGTGAAAATATTAATTTAGTCGGATTGTATAAAGTTCCATTTCAACCTATGGGTGAGAGGTTAAATGATTTTTGTAAATTAATATGGAACTCAAAAGGTATGGATTATGTATGTGAAAAATCCTTTGAAATAACTGAGGGAGATGGTGAAACTCTTGAATTAATTTTAAAAATACCTAATACTGATTTACTTAAATTAAATTCAGACGGATATAATATAGATTGGAATCACTATAAATTTCCATCTGAATTAAGAGATTATGAAATTTTACACTCTCGAAAGTTAAAAAATGGATATAAAATAATTTTTGAGAATTAAGTAGTTACATTTATATACTTCTTTTTTAATAATTATTTATGGATTCGGGACTTACTTTTGATTGGGATAAAGTTAATATTGAAGATGGATTAGTAAACCTTGAATTAACTGAGTTATTTGAATATTTTGGTGAAGGCAAAGTTTGGTATCGTATTTCATCTTCAGGAAATGGCCTTCATGTAATTATTGCTGATATGTATTATGACCCCCCGACTAACAAAATATTGTTGAGGCCGATTCCTATGGATAGTAAAATACAAATGGATTTTAGAAAAAAATCTTTAT
>WLWF01002429.1_pt1 | contig 13515 bp, 30 predicted proteins | sample 6718331 | NCBI WGS metagenome assembly WLWF01 (sample SAMN12718692, study PRJNA515312) | sponge metagenome | isolation source: marine sponge | host: Mycale hentscheli | place: New Zealand: South Island, Marlborough, Capsize Point | collected 2003-05-01
CAATTAGTATGACTTATGTTGGTGTAGGTGCAGGAGCATTAAAAATGACTTCGAATGGAGCAATGGCTTTTGGAGTAGATAATGCAGATGGTAGCACAGAAAGAATGCGTATAGACAGTTCAGGAAATCTACTTGTAGGTACAGATACTGTTTTAGCAGGTGGTGTTAACAGAGGTAATATAACTATCAATGGAGCAAGTAATTCTATATTGTCATTTGGTATAGCAGAAGTTTTGGAAGGATATTTATACCACGATGGAAGTGAAATGAAACTTAATACAGGTTCTGCTCCACTTATTTTTGAAGTAAATAATGTAGAAAGAATGCATATTACAAGTGGGGGTAATGTAGGTATAGGAGTAGCACCTGCTGACTGGAATACAATAACACCTATACAAGTTAAAAATTCAGCATTTGCAGGATTAAGCTCTGGAAATACTCACGTTGCATATATGTCGTCAAATTTCTTTTATCAAAGTGCAGATAAATACATTACCGATGGTTACGCTACAATGTATTCTCAAGCAAATGGAAAACATAGTTTTTATAGTGCTCCAGAGAATACTTCTGGTACAGGAGCGGGGTTAACATTCACAGAAAGAATGCGTATTACAAGTGGGGGGCAAGTATTAATAGGCAGAGAAACGGCAGGATTAAATAATACAGGTGGTGGATTCCTACAAGCAGGTCAATTATTTTTAGAAAATGGAAGTGATGTTGTTTCTTATATGAATAGATACGGAATTGATGGTGAGATTATTGTTTTTAGAAATGATAATTCAACCGTAGGTTCTATTTCAGTTAGTGGAACTACAACCTCTTACAACACATCTTCTGATTATAGATTAAAAGAAAATGTAGTAAAAATGACTGGTGCTTTAGATAGAGTAAATCAATTAAAACCAAGTAGATTTAATTTTATAGCAGATGCAGACACAACAGTAGATGGATTCTTAGCTCACGAAGTACAAGAAATAGTACCTGAAGCTATTAGTGGAGAAAAAGATGCAGTAGATGAAGAAGGTAATCCAGATTATCAAGTCATCGACCAATCAAAGTTAGTGCCATTATTAGTAGGTGCAATACAAGAACTAAAAGCAGAAGTAGACAAATTGAAACAAGAATGTAAATGTAAAAATTAGTATATTTATATCTTAATCATAAAATTAATAAAATGTCAAAAATTACAAAAGAAGAATTAAAAGAGTTACAAGAACAACAAGGTAAACTTAATGCTATTAAACACGACATAGGTTTGTTAAGTACACAAATACATAGCTTAAACCATATGTACGCTGAAGAAATTTCTAAACAAGAAGAATCTAAAAAGAAATTAGAAGAATCTTATGGAAAAATAAACATAGACCTAAAAGATGGGTCATATGAAGAAATCAAAGAAGATAAATAATGAGTTTTCAAGATATGAAATTGTATGCAATAAATTTTTCAGCTTTTACGTTGAGTTTTACAAATATTGATATGGTGTTGAAGATTATATTGCTTACAGTTACTATCTTGTACACAACTCACAAATGGTATTTAATGTATGAAGAAAATAAGCGAAAACATAAGCTATAAGGAAGCTACATATTCCGAAACAGCAAAACGTTTAGGTATATCAAATAAACCTAAAAAAGAACATATTGAGAATATGGAACTTATTGCTGAAAAAATATTTCAACCATTACGTGAATGGGCTGGTCATCCAATTCGTATTAACAGTTTTTATCGATGTGAGGAACTTAACACAAGAATTGGTGGTAGTGTATCATCTGCACACATACAAGGCCTTGCTATTGATCTAAATTCGTTAGGTGAAAAATCTAATCTTGATTTATTACATTATATAATAGAAAATTTAGAATTTGATATTTTAATCAATGAATATCCAGACCTTAATGGTGAGCCTAAATGGGTTCACGTTAGTTGGAATAAAAAGAAAAATAGAAAACAAGTATTAGAAATAAAAAGAAAAGGAAAATATTACACATATACGGGATGTAAAAACTGTAAATGAAAAAAATAGAATTTGCAATAATTGAAAGGTTTGCTCTTGGTATATTAATTGGATTTAGTTATTTACCAGAAGATGAACAAACTGATTTTAGTGAATTGAATATATATTTAATATTTATTGTATTACATTTTAAATTTTTTAATGATGCCAATACCTAAAAAAAAACAAGGAGAACAACAAAAGGATTTTATGATGAGGTGTGTGCCTCAATTAATGAAATATCACGACAAGAATCAGGCAATTGCAATTTGTTATGACTCATTCAAGGGATCTGTTGAATTAGAATCGTATAATGATTATCCTCAATCAGCAGTAAACAATGCCAGAAAGGCTATAAAATGGAAAAAAGAAAATGGTAGTAAATGTGGTACAAGTGTTGGTTGGACAAGGGCATCTCAATTAGCAAACAAAAAAAAACTTACACGTGATACTATCGCCAGAATGGCATCATTTAAAAGACATCAACAACATAAGGATGTTCCGTATTCAGAAGGATGCGGAGGTTTAATGTGGGATGCCTGGGGAGGTAGTTCCGGTGTTAATTGGGCAATAAACAAATTAAAACAAATAGACAAAAAATAAATGGCAACAAAAATAAGTGAAGATACAAACGTACAGTTAGATTTAAAAACTATTGCAATGCTTGTAGGTGGTGCAGTTTCTTTAGCGAGTATGTGGTTTACTTTACAGGGCGAAATATCTGATTTAAATAATAAAATAGAAAATTTTTCAGGAGATGAATTTGTGCAAAGAATGGAGTTTCAATTAAAAGATGAATTAATACGTTCAAATGTAATACAAATAGATAATCTTACTAAAAATTTAAAAGAGGATATTGAAGAAAATAAAGAATCAATTAAGGATTTAGAAAATAAAGTTTACAGAAGATGAAACATTTAATATATGTATTGTTTGTTTTGTTATTGTGTTCAATAGGTAATGCACAAGATTTAACATTATTACACATAAACGCAAAATGGAATCAATCAAATAACTACGACTTAAAGGGCATAAAGAATTGTAAAGTTAAAATGACTTTATTAGGCGATTTAGTACCCTCAATGAAAGCACAAATAAAATCAGTACCTACTATTATTTTACTTGATAAAAATGGTAAACCAAGAGGTCAATGGAAGGCAGGATTAAGTTTTAAAGTAGAAGCAACAAAAGAAGAAATACAAAATAGAGTTAACGTAATTTATAAAGAATAATGGAAAATTTAAAACACTTATTAGGTTTATGTGGAGAAAGTCATATAAATATATTTACAGTTCTTTTTACAATAATTATATTAAAATTAGTTTATGAAAAATATATTAGCAAAACTATTTGGAGGAGCTGGAGGTAGTATAGCAGAAAAAATATCTGGTATTATAGACAAACACACCTTTAGTAAGGTTGAAAAAGCTCAATTTGAAAAAGAGATGGAAGAAATATTTATTAAAGCAGAAGCTGATATACAAAAGAATGTTACTGAAAGATGGAAAACTGATATGTCAAGTGATTCCTGGTTAAGCAAAAATGTTAGACCTTTAGTTTTAATATTTTTAGTTGTATCTACAATTTTAATGGTGTTTATTGATGCAGGTGTTATATCGTTTGAAGTAAAAGCAAATTGGATCGATTTATTACAATTAGTTCTTATAACTGTAATAGGTGCTTACTTTGGAGGAAGAAGTGCTGAAAAATTTAAAAAATAATGGCCAAAGGAATTAATATAAGCACATATAAAAGCAAATCAAAAAAACGTAAAGGTATACACGCAAAAAGCAAAATGAGTGCTTTAAAAGGCTCTAAAAACTATTTTAAAAAATATAAAGGACAAGGTAAATAATTTTTTTATATATTTGACTAACACTTGCAAAACCTAATAAAGTTGGACGTTGCTTGGATCAGGTACTAATTTCTTTCTTTTTTACTTGTTTTTTCTTTCTTTTTCTTTTTACTCTTTTTCTTTTTGTTTTTTTTTATTTAAAAAATATGAAGTGTAAATATTGTAAAAATAAAATGTTAATTTTAGGATCTAATCAAAATGGTTATTATTACTTATGTAAAAAATGTAATAACGTGATTCCAATAAATGAAAAAACTAACCAGAAGTAAACTAATTAAAAAACTTGATAAAGTATTCAGTTTATATATTAGGCAAAGATATGCAAAAAATGAAATTGCCAAATGTTTTACCTGCGGTAAACAGGATCATTACAAAAAATTACAATGTGGACATTTTCAATCTCGTAAATACTACTCAACAAGATGGGATGAAACAAATTGTCAGGTGCAGTGCGCAGGCTGTAATGTTTTTAAATATGGGGAACAGTTTGTTTTTGGTGTAAATTTAAATAAAAAATATGGTGAAGGTACTGCAGAATCACTTTATTATAAATCAAAACAATTAACAAAATATTCTACAACAGATTTAGAGGATTTAATAAATAAATACAATATGTTAATAAATGATTTAAACTAATTTTTATATTTATTGTGTTCTGTTACATTTGTCTTTGTTTAAAACAGGGGGTTAAATTAATTTTGATCCCCCTTTTTTTGTTTTAGATTTTTTTTGTATATTTATAATTCATTAAATAATGATAATATATATATATATGGAAACTTTACATTTAAAACTAACAAAAGATGACAAAGAAATAATTAGGAATTTAGCAAAGTCAAAAAGAATGACAATGAACGCTTATATAAGAAATGAAATCTTAAATAAAAAATCTTTATAATAATATGAAAAATAACAGAACAATATCCTATCAAGAACATTATGTTCAGGTAACATTCTTTCAATCCTTTATAAAAAATAAGGAATTAGAAATTGAAAAACTAAAAAAAGAATTAAATTTTGCTGAACAATCAAAGACAAACGTTGAAAAAAAACTAAATGATCAAATAAAATCATTAGAAACACAATTAATAAACGAAATAAATAACAGACATTATGAAAGATCTTAACGAAAAGTTAACACAAATTCAAAACGAATTAAAAGTAAAAAAATCAAGATATAATTCATTCGGTAAATATAATTTTAGAAGTGCAGAAGATATACTTGAGGCAATAAAACCATTAGCATTAAAACATAATGTTACGGTATATACTACTGAAAAATATTTAGGTGAGGGTATAATACAATCAACAGCAATAATAAAAGATAAATTAAATCAAATACCTGCCGATGCAATAGTTGCAGTAGATGAAAACCAAAAGGGTATGCAACGACCACAAAAATTTGGAACAGCATCAAGTTATGGTAAAAAATATGCATTAGGAAATTTATTTTTAATTGATGACACACAGGATTCAGATGCTATAAATGATGGTACAACACAAAATAAAAAAACAAAAAAACAATTACCGGAACTTGAATTGGGTTCAGCACCGTATAAAAAAGCCGTTTATTATGTTGAAAATGGAAAATACACGGTTGAACAAATAGAAAAAAAATATAAATTATCAGACGAAGTAAAACAAAATTTAATAAAAATAAATAAATAATATGGCATCATTAATATCAGTATCAATCGACGTAAGTAAACTACCAAAAGAAAAATTTGTAAAAGGGAAAAAAGGAGTTTATTATAGTTTTACAATAGGTGTAAATGACACAACAAATAAATATGGACAAAACGTGTCAATGTGGGATGAACAAACACAAGAAGAACGTGAGGCAAAATCCAAAAAAAATTATTTAGGTAACGGCAAGGTATTTTGGACTGACAACAATATTGTAAAAGCAGAACCAAAACAAAACGAGGAACCGATTATTGAGGATAATTCTGAAGATGATGGATTACCATTTTAAATAACTATAAAATTTATAAAAAGGGGCCTGGGAATTATCTCTCATTTTTTTGGGAGATACCCCTTTTTTTTTATATTTAAACAATGCAAAACAGATTGACGGAAAAACAAACGGAAGCATATATAATTATGCAGGCCATAGAAGATGAATGTAAAATTGATGCAACAAAACAAATTGATTATCCTCCGGTTGCTATATCATTTGGTCAAACAATAATTAAAACCCTATCAGGAAACAAAACATTACCTATACCAATTGGTACTTATGGTAATTTTTCCTTTATACAAGCACCGCCTAAAAGTAAAAAAACCTTTTTTATATCATTACTTACCTCTGTTTATTTAGGTGGTAATAATAAATTTTGTGGTGATTTAAAAGGACACAGGGAAAATAAAAACGTTATTCATATAGATACCGAACAGGGCAGGTGGCATTGTCAACGAGTTTTTAAACGTATATTGGATATGAACGATTATGATTATTCAAATAATTATTATACATTTGGTTTAAGAACAATTGGGTATAAACAACGTATTGAGTTTATTGAATATTGTTTGGAACACAAGGTAAAAAACACAGGTTTATTAATTATTGATGGAATTGCAGATTTAGTTTCTGATGTAAATAATTTGGAAGAATCAAATTTATGTACACAAAAATTAATGAAATGGTCACAAAAATATAATTGTCATATTATATGTGTGATACATTCTAATTTTGGAACTGATAAACCAACGGGACATTTAGGTAGTTTTTTAGAAAAAAAAACAGAGACACAAATACAATTAGAAAAGAACACAGTAAACAAAGATTGGATTACCGTTAAATGCAAACGCAGTAGGGGTTATTCATTTGAAACATTTAGTTTTAAGGTTAATGCAATAGGACTGCCGGTAATAATCGGTGATTTGTATGATCCCTTAAAATGAATAAATGAAAATAAATTTAAATGATATTTACCAAAAACATAAAATTTGGGTAGATATTGTTTGTTCGTTCGGTTGCAATCCTAGTATAGCCGAAGACATTGTGCAGGAAATGTACATTAAAATTCACAAAAAAATAAATAAAGGTTTAAATATAGATTACGGTGATAATGATTATAATTATTACTATATTTTTAAAACACTGAAAACCTTATTTTTAGATCTAAAACGAAAACAAGCAAAAGTTAACGTTATATCTTTAAATGACATAAAGCACATATTACCATCGGATTATGATAATATGGTAAATTTTGATAATACATATAGTGATATTAAAAAAGAGTTAAATAAAATGTATTGGTACGATCGAAAGGTATTTGAAATAATAGAAGGTGGTGAAAGCATCGCTGAGTTTTCAAGAAAATCAGGAATACCATATTACTCATTATATAACACCTATAAAAAGGTTAAAAACAAATTAAAAAAATTATTATGGGATTAGGTGATTTGATTTATTACATAACAAAATACACGGGTATAAAATATATTGTTGATTATTATTCTAAAATTACCGGCAAGGACTGTGGTTGTGATGATCGTAGAAAAAAATTCAATGAGATAAAAATAAAACGATGGTAAAATTTAATAAAAATGATTTTAAAGACTGGGGAAAATTTAGGCTTTCAGAAAGAACAACAATCACACGTGAGGAATTTAAATTGGTATGTTACCTGCACTCCAAATATTACCTACACAAATACAATGAGCCCTGTACCTGTTCACCAAAAATAATTAATAAATGGATTAGTGAATTAAACGCAATATGGAATAATGGATATTAAAACAATTGAACGTTTAGAAAAATCAGTAATTACAATTTTAAAAATTGATGGCTGGGATTTAGACTGGACTGGCGATGGTTATAAACATTATGATGCCTCAGGATATACACCAAAAGGCAATGCGTGTGTTATTGAAATGAAATTTAGAAATAAATATTACAAGGAAAAAATGTTAGAAAAATATAAATATGACAAATTAATGAATATGGATAAAAAAATTGTTAAATTATATTTTGTTAACGATCCAAAGGGTAATTATTTATATTGGTTAAATAAAATTAAAATGCCAGAACCGGTTGAGATGTATTGTCCCGACACAACAATATGGACAAAAAAAAGAATTTTAAAACCAGTTTATTTATTAAATGAGAATGATGCAACAAGAATAAATTTAAATTAGTTTATTAAACATTTTGTTTATAAGTTAATTTATTATATATTTATATAAACAAACAAAAAACAAATGTTCAAAATAATATCTTATTCAATTGATTACTACGTTGACGGTAAATTATACGGTAGCGTAAAATTACCAGAACCCGACAGAAAAATTATGGGTTATTCCGGTAGACAAACAAAAATTCAACCAACAAATTTAAAATTAAAAAAACTTATTAAAGCTGGTACAACCGTAACAACCGAGTGTGTTCCTGTTTGTGGTAAGTTATTAGGTACGCAAAAACAAAAATTTGCAATACTACAACAATCAAGATCATTTTATAATAAATAACATATGGATATACAGGAAAAAAATAATACATCAAATAAACAAAAAGATCATCACCCGTTTGAAAATCAAATATTTGATCATTTCAGAAAAAAACAAACTAAAATTAAAGAGGCTAAACAATTTTTAAATGAAAATGGCTTTGTTGTTTTTGAAAAAACAAATTATGATAAATATACACCAAAGGGTTAATGAGATAAAAAAATCAATAAAAATACTTGCGTTTCACGGATATACAATATTAGATGTAGAAAATAACGTTATACATAAATGGAATATTGATGATAATAAAAAACATAATATATCATATAACAGGGTGCCAAAACAAAAAAAATAATTATGATTACATTATTAGATAACAATAAATACAACAAAAAGGAATTACTTGTTAAAATGCAGGATGATAAATTTTATTATGGTGAACTAGATTCATTGGCATTATCCTCATCATCATTAAAATTATTATTAGAAAGTCCAAAAACATATACATACGTAAAAAAATATGGTGGTCAAGAATCACAGGCATTGCGGGATGGTTGGTTGTTTCATACCGCAATTTTAGAACCCGATGTGTTTAACGCACAACATTTTGTAGATGTACAAAGTAAAAACACAAAAAAATATAAGGAAGCAAAATTAGAATTAGGACGTGTGTTTACAATGTTTGAAAAAAATCAAGCAGAAAAATTAGCGGATGCTTTTTTAAAAAATGAAAATGCAATTAATTTATTATCTAAATCAAAATTTGAGGTTCCAGCAATCGGTGAGGTAATGGGTTATCCTTTTCGGGGAAAGGCTGATATACTTGGAACGAACAAAATAGTTGATATAAAAACAACATCAAATATAAAAGGATTTCCTATTGCTGCTAAAAAATATGGCTACGATGTACAATGCTATTTGTATTGTAGTTTATTTAATGTTGATTACAAAGATTTTAAATTTTTGGTAATGGATAAAAATAGTTTAGACATAGGAATTTGGGATTGTTCAGAAACATTTTATTTTGAGGGTGAGCGTAAGGTAGAAAAAGCATTGGATATTTATGAAAAGTTTTTTATCTTTAATGCTGATATTGATTCATATTGTTTTACCGGTACGTTATGAAATTATTTGAGGATGAATGGGGTGTTGATAATTCACCAATAGACGAAACAGAAATTACTACAACCATATTATATTTTAGTACCGATGAATTAAAGCAATTTAAACATTTATGTAAAATTGGTATTAAACAAGAATATAATAGTGAGTTCCAACAAAAGGGAAATTTAAGTGATTTTTTATTATTAATATTAAAAAGAAATTATGAGCAAGATTGACGTTATAATGGCCGAACGATTTATTACTGAAAAGGAGGCCGATAAATTAAAAGGTAAATTTTTAAACGAAAAACACTATCACACATTAATTCAACAGGATACTGATGCATATGATGTTTACGGTAATTTATTATTTAGATTCAGAAAAAATGCTATACCTATAGATGTTTTAAAAAATGGTTATGAATCATTTAAAAAATCAATAACGTTAAACGGTGGGCGTGGTATAGCTGCAGGAGGATATTTTAAACAGGTTAGAAAAGATGGAACGCTTGGAAAATTTGATGTATCACCAAAGGTAGAAAGTGGCAACGTTGGTTTTATGGATGCACGGCGTGGATCAGGTACAGTTGCGGTTTGTAGAAAAACTGCGTTTGCAAAAGAATATTTTGATGAGTTTAAACAGGGAATACCGTTTGTTGAATTTGTTGATCAAAAATATAAAGAATTATGTCCTGAACATTACGCACGACAAAAGGCAATTGCCGATGGTACAAACAGAAATTATGTAATTGGTGAAACATCGTTTACAACCGTTACAGTAAATAAAAACTTTAGGACTGCGGTACATAAAGACACAGGTGATTTCAAAGAGGGATTTGGTAATTTAATATCATATCGTGAGGGTTATTACGAGGGTAGTTATTTTTGTTTACCAGAATATGGAATTGCAATTGATTTACAAAACACAGATATATTATTTGTTGATGTTCATAAATGGCACGGGAACACAGAGACAATAAACACAAGTGATGACTGGATGAGAATAAGTTTTGTAATGTATTACCGTGAATATATGTATAAATGTGGTAGTCCAACCGAGGAGTTAGAACGAATCAAAATGGAGCAAACGGGATATTTAAAATTATAATGGATTACCAAATAGCCATACCATCATATAAAAGACCGGAAACAATTAAAAACAAAACATTAAAATTGTTAATGGATCATAATATTGATAAAAATAAAATAACAATATTTGTTGCCGACAATGATGAGGAAAAAATATATAAACAAAGTTTAGGCAATGAATATAAAATTGTTGTGGGTGTACATACATTAAACAAACAAAGATGTTTCATTACAAATTATTATAATAAAGGAACGTATCTTATGCAATTCGACGATGATTTAACTGAATGTTTATATAGGATAGATGATAAAACATTAGGCAAAATAAATGATTTGGAAAACGATTTTATTATAAAAGGATTTAATTATTGTAAACAAATGGATTGTAATTTTTTTGGATATTATGCGGTTGCAAATGCTTATTTTATGGTTGATCGTATTTATACAAAACTTTGTTATATTCCTGGTGGTGCGTTTGGTGAAATAATAACACACGATTCATTTTTATGTACAGAAACAAATCACGGTGAGGATTACGAAAGAAGCATAAGATATTATATAAAAGATAAAAAGCTTGTAAGATTCGATTACATTACATTTAAAACAAAAGGATATGTGGGTAAAGGGGGATTACAGGAAATAAGAACAAATCAATATGTTCACGATTCGATTAAAAAAATAAATGATATGTTTCCTGAGTATTGTAAAATGTATATAAGAAAAACAACCGGCAATGCAGAATTACGATTAAAGGACAACAGTAAACAAATAGACATAAACCAACAAACATTATTTTAAATGGGACAATACAACTTATTTTTCAATGGCAACATATCAAAGGGATTCGATGGACATAAAAACCTTTATTTAGGTGATAAGGATTTTGTTTTTGCTGATGATTGTGTAAACATATCGGGTGAAATAAAAACAATATCAAAGAGTTTTACATTCGAGGGGAAAAAACTAACATTAAATCAGGCACGTGAATATTCATCAATGGTTGATGTAAAGGATAACTTCGGAAGAATATGTAAATCCTTTTTATTTGAGGAACATAAATATTTACAAAATCCATATGTTATTGTTACACCATTTAAAAAACCAAATGGTACAGAAAAAAAACCTATGGACTATTTAGACCTAACAAACCAAAAAATGTTATATATTGATAAACACGATCAGCTTAATAAATGGCTAGCAGGTGATCGTTATGTAGGGGTTAAACCAACAAGGCCATTACTATGTATAAATTATAAATAAATATGAAAAAGAAATTAACTAACAAATGGTTGGTACAAAAAGAAATTACTAATAAAATAATTGAATTATCAGGATACGATATATTAAAAATATCACGTAAACGACAGGTGGTTGAATATAGATCATTGGCGTGTTATATATTTAAAATTAAATTTGGTATGCAATGGACAGACATTGTGCGTTTTTTTGATTCGGTTGGATTAAACCGTAACCACGCTACAGTTATATGGGCGGTCAATAATTATGAAATGTATGCAAGATCAAATCCAAAATTAAAAGAAATTGAAGAAATGATTTCGTTTAAAACAACAATGGATATAAAAAACATAGACCGAGTTACATATTTAGAAAATAAATGTAAACACTTAGAGGAACAAATAGAAAAATTAACTAACAGTACTAATCTACATAAACTGGTAAATACAATTCCAAAAGAACTAGAGGGTGAGGCAATTACAAGAATACAATTATTAATAAGAGGATGGGAATGGAGATATAAAGATATGAGTACAGTTTACGCAGGTGAATAAAATTAAATAAAAAATACGTTATATAATAAAGATTGAATAAACAATAAAATTTCAATTATGGATAATCGTAAAAATAATGGGGGTGCAAGACAAAATGCCGGTAGGCCTAGAAAGGCAGATGAATTAAAGTTAATTGAAAAATTAGATTCATTAATTGATAATGATGAGGTAATTAAAACATTAGGCCGTCAGGTATTAAAGGGAGACAGTAGAGCGATGAGTTTATATTTTGGGTATCGATATGGTAAACCAAAGGAATCGGTTGATATAACATCGTCCGAGGGATTCAATGTTAATTTTAAAGACTTAATTAAATTTAAGTGATTGAAATAAATAAAAAGTATTCTCCAATCGCTAATTCAGATTGTAGATACTTTATCGTCACAGGTGGGCGTGGATCTGGAAAATCGTTTTCAGTTAATTTAATGTTAGTATTATTAACGTATGAGGCCGGACATACTATTTTATTTACTCGTTATACTTTATCTTCTACTTATATTTCTATTATTCCTGAGTTCATCGAAAAATTAGAATTGTTAAATATATTTAATGATTTTTACATAACAAAAGACGAAATAAGAAACAAACGATCAGGCAGTAAAATAATATTTAAAGGTATTAAAACCTCGTCAGGAGATCAAACAGCTAATTTAAAATCATTACAGGGCGTTACTACATTCGTTTTAGACGAAGCAGAAGAATTAACTAATGAAGATACATTTGACAAAATAGATCTATCGGTTAGACAACAATTCAAACACAATCGAGTTATATTGATTTTAAATCCAACAACAAAAGAACATTGGATATATAAACGTTTTTACGAAGACAAAGGAATACAAGAAGGAACAAACGAAACAAAAGACAACATCACATATATACATACAACGTATTTAGATAATATAAACAATTTATCAAAAAGTTATATTAATCAAATAAACACAATTAAACAACGTAGACCAGAAAAATACAAACATCAAATACTTGGTGGTTGGTTAAACAAAGCAGAAGGAGTTATTTTTACACGATGGAAAATAGGTAAATTTAAAAAAACTAGTGTCAGTGTTTTTGGACAGGATTACGGTTTCGCTTCAGATGAAAATACTTTGTGTGAAACAAATATAGATGTTACAAACAAAACAATATATTTAAAAGAATGTTTTTACATCAAAGGTTTAACAACAACTGAAATAGCACGTTTAAATTTACAACACGCAAAAGAAAATTTAA
>WLWF01002433.1_pt1 | contig 13502 bp, 12 predicted proteins | sample 6718331 | NCBI WGS metagenome assembly WLWF01 (sample SAMN12718692, study PRJNA515312) | sponge metagenome | isolation source: marine sponge | host: Mycale hentscheli | place: New Zealand: South Island, Marlborough, Capsize Point | collected 2003-05-01
TTTATTTATTTGTATATTTACCACATGAAGAACTTTAAAGACATGGTTGAAACGGTTTCAATTGATGCCGTTATACCCAACGCAGACAATCCAAGAATTTTAAAAGATGACAAGTTTAAGAAGCTTGTGAAGTCAATTAAAGACTTTCCTGAAATGTTGCAGATAAGACCAATAGTGGTTAATGCTGACAATATTGTTTTAGGGGGTAATATGCGTTTAGAGGCTTGCAAGAAAGTTGGATTGAAAGAGGTTACTATTTTGAAAGCTGAACACCTTACAGAAGAACAGCAGAAGGAGTTTATTATTAAAGATAATGTTGGTTTCGGGGAATGGGATTGGGATATTATAGCGAATGAATGGAACACAGAACAAGTTGAAGATTGGGGGTTAGATATTCCAGTGTTTGACCTAAACGAAGAATCAGAACACGAAGATTTATCTGATTTAATTGATGAAGAATTTAAAGTTGAAATAGAAACAACATCAGAAAGAGAACAAGAGCAAATTTATAACGAACTAACAGAAAGAGGATTTTTATGCCGAATTTTAACATTATAAAAAAACACGTTCCTGAAAAAACATTTAGAGTAAGTAGCATAATAGGTACTTACGATCTACAAACGGACAATATAATTGAAAAGTTTGAAGGCGAAATAAATTTAAGTGAAAATTGGCAAATTGGTCTTATTGTAGGTAAAAGTGGAACTGGTAAAACAACAATTTCAAAACAATTGTTTGAAAATATAATAGTGAAAAAATATAATTATTCTGCAAAATCAGTTGTAGACGATATGCCGAAAGAATGTAGTGTAAAAGAAATATGCAAAGCATTTAATTCTGTTGGTTTCAGTTCTCCACCTAGCTGGTTAAAACCTTATTCTGTTTTGTCAAACGGTGAAAAAATGAGATGCGATCTTGCTAAAGCAATATTATCAGACAACAAAGAGTTTGCATTTGATGAATTCACAAGCGTAGTTGATAGAAATGTGGCTAAGATAGGTTCTTTAGCTATGCAAAAAGCAATAAGAAAAACAAATAAAAAATTTATAGCCATTACTTGTCACCACGATGTAGAAGATTGGCTTATGCCCGATTGGGTGTTTAATACTGATACAATGACCTTTCAAAGTTTTGAAGGGCAAAAAAAAAATAGACCAAAAATCAAATTTGAAATATTTGAAACAAAACAAAAATCAAAATATTGGAAAATGTTTAGTAAGTATCATTATTTAAGTCATTCACACAACAATGCCGCAAGAGTTTTTTTACTTGCAGTAAATGACGAAATAGCTGGATTTTGTTCTGTTTTACCTTTTCCGCATCCTAAATTAAAAAATCATTGGAAAGAACACAGGACTGTTATGTTTCCTGATTATCAAGGTGTTGGTTTAGGGAATAAACTAAGTAATAATGTAGCTGAAATACTGAAAAAAAACGGAAAAGGTTTTATTTCAACGTCTTCAAATCCAGCTTTTATATTTTCAAGAAGTAATGATAAAAATTGGATAATAACTAGAAAAGGAAGGACAAGTAGTGGTAGTGGTAGTGGTAAAATACAAAACAAAAATAAAAAAGGGTCTACAAGTAGCAATAGAATCACAGTTAGTTTTAAATACGTAGGGTAATGGCATACGATCAAAAGAAGATATACGAACAAGCACAGGAACAAATTAAAAAGAACAACCTTTTTTTTATTGAGGACATTGTTGCTTTTATTCCTTGTACTAAGACTACTTTTTATGAGTTTTTTCCTTTGGAATCTGACGAAATGAACACCTTAAAAGCATTGTTGAATGAAAACAGGGTTAAGACAAAGAGTGCAATTAGATCAAAGCTATTCAAAGGTAATAAGGCTGCTGAATTATTAGCGTTGTATAAGCTTATTTGTACTGATGAGGAACGTGATGCATTATCAATGCAAAAGGTTGACCATACAAGCAAGGGCAAACAATTACAGCCACAATTTATAGTATCTTCACCAGCTGAAGCAAAAGAACAACAGGACTTTTTAAAGGAATTAGAAGAAGAAGATTAAAGGCACTCTCCACCGTTTTAGTAATAGTTCTTTCATAGTTTGTTTGGGGTGGAGGGTGCTTTTCTTATTATGAAACTATCAAATACATACGTAAAAACTAGGGAGGCATACAGGGCAAAGTATAGGTTTATTATTAACTCAGGAGGTTCGAGAAGCTCAAAAACCTATAGCACTTTACAACTGCTTTATCTGATAGCCAAGAAAAGCAAAAAAGCTAAAATTATTCATGTTGTTTCTGTTTCTTTGCCACATTTGAGGGATGGTGCGATAACTGACTTTGATCAGATACTTCAAGCAGAAGGTGAAAACCTTGATGAGATAAAGATCAAAAGCCCTTATACGTACACCATCGGAAACAGCACCATTAGATTTATTGGGGCTGATAAGATAGGTTCAACACTTGGAGCACAAAGGGATATATTATTCATCAATGAGGCTAATAACATGAAGTGGAAAGTTGTTCACCAGCTTATCCAAAGAACCACAGAAACAGTATTTATTGATTATAACCCTTCAATCGAGTTTTGGGTAGATCAGGAAGGAATAAGCACTAGAGAGAATGCAATAGTATTAAACAGCACATTTAGAGATAACATTGACAACCTGACAAATTCACAAATAACAGAATTTAGAGAAGGAAAGAAAAAGCACGATGAAGAAGTAAGCAAAGATGTACAAGGGCATTGGTTCAACTGGTGGAGGGTTTACGGGTTAGGGCTTAAAGGAGTTGTTGAGGGGGCTATATTCAATAATTGGTCCATTGGTCCATTTGATGAAACTTTACCAATAATGTACGGTATTGACTTCGGATTTAAAGACCCTTTCACACTTATAAAGGTTGCATTTGATAAGAAAAGCATGACAATATATTTGCATGAAGAAATATACAAAAGCTTGTTAAGCCCTGATGAAATCATCAAACTATTAGAGGCTAAGATTCCAAATAAAAACAGTTTGATACTTGCTGATAGTGCAGACCCTACACAGATTAGAGGGATTAAAAACGCTGGATTTAATGCGATTGGATTGGGCAAAGAGAAGATTGTAATAGGTATTAGACACCTTCAAAACTGGCAGTTTAAAGTCACTGAAAGCAGTTATAATTTAATCAATGAATTACAGAACTATATCTGGTTAGATAAGAAAGGAGAAGTGCCAATTGACGACAATAACCACCTACTTGACCCGATTCGCTATACAGAAAAATATTATAGATACAAAAATTCTTAAAAAAAAATTGTAGTTTTGGGAATATGAATGTATTTGGAGATAAGACAACAGCCCCAGAATTTTGGAATGTAATTAATGGGTACAACTATAAAAAAGCAACATCAGACGAAATAGTTAAAGAAGGTTTTCTAGGTAATGAACTGGTTTACGCTTGTGTTTCTTCACTTGCTTCAGCTTGTGCGGCTTTGCCTTTGAAGCTTATGAACGGCGAAGATGTAGTACAGGCAAACGATCCAGTTTACAGAATGTTTTACGATCAGTGGAACAGTAAGCAAGGTAAAAACGAATCAATGTATCAGCTTTTTATCAATTTGTTTCTTCATGGTAAAGCTTACACTTTGAAGAAGTCTGAAATGGTAGGCTTTGAAACTAATGAGCTTTGGGTGCTACCTACGCAAGAAGTTGAACCAGCACAAGTTACCACGGGCTACTTCGAACAAGCTCCTTATTACCAATTCACTGACAATTCAAGGATTTACAAATACTTTCCAGAAGAATTAATCATTCTAGAATATTACGACCCATCACAACTACAGGAGCAACAATGTGGGCTTTCTCCAATTGCTGCGGTTTGGGAAACAGTGCAAGCATCTAACAACAGGGCAACAGCTGAAAAAGCAATGCTAAAAAATAGGGGTATTAGTGGACTTATTAGCCCTAAAGCTTCTAGTGGTGATGCTGGTGCTTTAGGTTTCTCTAATTCAGTTATGGAAGTGGTTAGAAAAGCTTTTGTCGGATTGACTGGAGGTGCTGAAAAGTTTAATAAGGTTGAGGTAGTTGAACAAGCGGTTGACTTTACACAGTTAGGAATGAATGCTAACGACATGAAGTTGATCGAATCTCAATTACCACACGTTAGATCAGTTTGTAGAGCTTTGAATTTGCCCTCTCAATTGTTTGGTGATTATCAGAGCAATACGTATTCCAACTACAAGGAAGCTAATAGGGCGATGTACACCAATGCTGTAATTCCAAATGTTAAGCATTTTGTTAATGAGTTTGAAAAGGATTTATTTAACCCTTTGAACGATAGAACAGGGCAAGACTACTATTTAAGGATAGCAACTGAAGAAATAGAGCAGCTTAATAAAACAACAGCCGATGTATTAAAGGAATTACCGAATAATATTAGTGCAGCGTTGTTAAACGAAATGACACAGGAAGAAAAAAGAGAATTGATAATTACATTGGGTTTAGATGGACAAGGATAAGCAAATAAAGGGAAAGAGTTTAGCCGATATTAAAAAGCTGTTAGACCTAAAGAAAAAGAGTATAAACGATAAAAAGTTAGTAAAAAAATGAATAGAACAACAGCAATAAAACAGGCGACAAGGGATAAACAAGAGGCGTTAATGCTTAAGAAAGGTGCTTTGAAGTTTAGCGATTCACCAGTGTTGAACCCTATACTAAGGGATTTGAAAAGCGATGAACCTAACAAAGCACTAATTGAAAGGAATTTACCACTTGATACAGATGAAGCGGTATATAGAACGATTATAGCGAATACATACAACTACATGGATAGTCATGATGACGTACACCTGAACAACGTATTTAAAAAGTCATTAGAAGAAACTAAGAAGCTATTTTTGTTGCATGATCATAAATTTGAGGTTACTGCTCAAACTGGTAATATCTTAAGAGCTTACGAACAGGAAGGGCGGTTTTTATATTATGGTTACAATAGCCCTTTAGATACTCAAGCATTGTTATTAGATGTTGAGATTGAAAGAGCAAAGAATGAACTAGTTTACAACGAATATAAAGACCACAATATTAATCAACATTCAGTTGGTATGTACTATGTTAAAATAGATTTAGCAATTGACAACCAAGACGACAAGGAAGCGTATGCACTTTACAGAAAATACTTACCACAAATCGGAAACGCTGATGAAGTAGAGAAGCAAGGGTACTTTTTTGCGGTCCAGGAGGCTAAATTGAAAGAAACAAGTGCTGTTTTGATGGGTTCAAATCCTTTGACAGGCATCTTTGACAACAATAAAAGCCTAAAAAATGACGATGAAATTGTAAAAATGTTCGATTATTTAGGTAAAAATATAGATAATAAGGAAATTTTTAATAATATTTGTAAGCAGTATGTTGATACTTTTGGCAAAAAACAGCCGTCTTCTGACACTGAAACAACTAAAAAGCCATCATTTTACGAACTAATGAGTAAATAATAATTTAAAACTAAAGAAATGAAATTTAACGAATTTTTAGTATCAAAAGGAATTAGCGAAATAGCTGGTTTAGATGCAGAAAAACAAGCTGAATTATACAACGAGTATAACGAAGCATCAAAGAAAGAAATTGAAAAGGCAGTAGATGCTAAAGCTTCTAAGGAAGAATTGGATGCAATGAAGTCTGAATTAAGCGATACAATGACTAAGCAATTTGTTGCTTTACAGTCAGTGTTGAAAGATCAAGGAATCTTAATGAAAAGACTTTCAAGAGAAGAAGTAGCTGAAAGAGAAGTTACAATCGCTGATAAGGTTATTGAAAACAAAGATGCTTTGAAAGCATTAGCAAAAGGTTCTTCAAGAGACAATGTAAGATTTACAGTTAATAAGGCTGTTGGTGATATGTCTTTAGCTGGAAACACTACAGGACAAATTCCACAGGCTGATAGAAATCCAATTATTGGAGATGTAAACGAAAGACTAGTAACTTTATTGGATTTGGTTTCAGTAGGTTCAATTGGTTCTAACTTGAAAGAATGGGTTTATGTTGCTAACGAAGAAGGTGCTGCTGGTTCAACTGCTGAAGGAGCTGTTAAAAACCAAATCGACTTTGAATTAGTTGTAGGTTCTCAAAAAGTAGAAAAGATCACTGCTTATATTACTGCAACTGACGAAATGTTAGAAGATGTTGAAGGTGTAACTAGCTTAGTTCAAAACAAATTGACTACTAAAGTAAGATTAGCTTTAGAGCAATCAGTTTATGATGGTGATGGTGTTTCTCCAAACATGAACGGTATTGTAACTGTTGCTCCTGTTTTTGCAGCTGGTACTTTTGCGGCAAGTGTAGATAATGCAAACAATGTTGATGTATTAGCAGTAGCACAGAATCAAATCGAGTTAGCTAACTGCCCAATGCCTACAGCAATTTTCATGAATCCTTCAGATGTTACTTCTTTATTATTGGAGAAAGTTTCTTCAACTGATAAGAGATATATTGAAAGACTTCAATTAATTGCTGGTACTTTATCATTCGATGGTGTACCTGTTGTTAAGTCTACAATGGTTCCAGCTGGTGATTTCTTAATGGGTGACTTTACTAAGGCAAATGTTGACTTTAAGAAAGGTTTTACAGTTGAGATTGGGTACAACGGTGACAACTTTGTGAAGAACTTCAAAACTATTAGAGGTGAAGTTAGAGCGGTTTGTTATGTTGAGAACAATGATAGAGACTGTTTTGTAAAAGGAACTTTCGCAACTGCTAAAGCAGCTTTAGAAACTGCATAATACAAGGGTTGATTAATTAAAAAGGGGGCTGTCTTATGATAGCCCTTTTTTTTTGCTTTAAATTCTCTATATTTACATACAACGATAATTTTTATAGATATGGCAACGAAAAAAGCAAGTCCAGCGAAGAAAGCAGCACCAAAGAAGAAAGCTGTAGTTTTAGATAATAAGAAAGTTTACAAATTTGTAGCTGATAAGGATAGCAAGCACATGAAGAAGGGCGATACTTTCCAGATGAATGGATTAATGGCTCAACACTTAATTGATAAAGGTTTAGGAAATGTTAAAGCTTAAAGCAAACGATTTAAATAAAACGCTTAAAGATGAATTTGTTGATGTAACATTGAACGAATTAGCAACTGCCTACAAGTATATTCAGGGGCTTGACAGTGATTTAAAGCACTATTTGTTGAGTAAGGGTGAAAAGGAAATTGCAGAAAGTAAGCTGTTTGAATTTAAAATTCACTGGATAACTTTATTCAGTGACTTTACTAAAGAAGAATTGCGATTGATTCCAATGGAAGGGAGCATATCTGTAGAGTGGCTATACAAGCACTGTGAGCACTTTATGAAACAGCCTGAATCTTACATCCAATTGAAAGAGTTCGATCATAAGAAGGTAACTTACAAGCTTATAGAGCCATTGACAACTATTAGCGGTGCTGAATTGTTATTTGGCAAGGCTAATTTTAGACAGTTCATGTTAGGAAGCCAGTTAACTTCAATGGTTGAGGCTAACAAACAACAAACGGCAATTAGCTCTCTAGTTCAATTGTTTGCTTTGTTATATTCAGATGGTGAAGATAGCAGCGAAGAAGTTGTAAAGCGTTCAAAGGTATTTGGAGAAGTTAACGCTCTTTACGGCTGGTCAGCTTACTTTTTTTTTGTCGAGTTGGTAGAGAAATACAAAGACTATTTCCACTTATCTACGACAAAGAACCCACCAGCGCGAGTGCAACAGCTATTAGCTCGACAACAGCTCAAAGCATTACTATTAAGAACCACTTTTGGGAGCTGGTTGCTATCAAGGTTGCCGAAAAAGGGGTTTTCAATACTTACAACATGACACCGCTAGAATCGGTAATGGAAAAGAGAGCGTTTGACGTTTTAAAGATTTTTAATTTAAGTTTAGCACAATGACATACGAAGATTTAGTAAATATTTTTAAAGATGCTGCTGGGGCTTATGTTCCTTTGAGTGGTAATTCTTTATCATTTCATTATGATGCTGTTTGGTATAATAACGGGGCTGCATCCAATACTTATCCTTCAATGTTGTTTGAACGTTCGCCTGATTTTGAAATAATGTCAACACAGTCAAACAATAGAACAGGGCTTCAAACCTTTAGCGGTAAGTTGTTTTTTTATGATACGTTTTGGCAAGGTGAAAGACAAATTAAAGAGGCTTATGTTAAGCAAAGTGAATTGAATGAGTTAGCATTACAAATATTAGGCGAAATAAATAGAAGAACAGATTTAGCACCAACAGAAAGAATAAAATGGGGTAAAGGCTTCTTTGGATTAGATGTTCATAACCCTAAATTGGTACAGGTATTCATCCCGTTTACAGCAACAATAAGAAGCGAATGCACTAGTTTACCAATATGATAAAATCAGGGCTTGACATAGTAGGACAATACATTGTTGATGAATTGGTAAAAATTCTTGATGATCAAGGGCATCGAGCAACTGGTCAACTTCAAGATACTATGAAATATAGTGTTACTGAAAGCGGTGGGGGCTATGATATTACAATAACGGGTAAAGATTACGCAAAGTATGTTGAAAAAGGTGTTCCTGCTGGTACTTGGGTATCTTCTGAAAAGCTTGCTAAGTGGGTACAGGTTAAAGGCATTGCAACGGGTGAAATTGAGATTAAAAACCTAGCTTTTGCAATACAAAGAAAAATATTTAATAAGGGTTCGATACAGTTTAGAGAGAAAAAAAAGGGTTTTGTTGAGGTGTTTCTTGATACACAAGCACAAAAAATATTTAAAATGACTGCTGAATTGTTCGCTAAAGAGGTTAGTGTATCATTAACCAACACTTTAAGAAAGCATAAAACAACATTTGAAACGATTTAAGAAATGGCATTGACGATAACACAAATAGGTAACCAAATAAGCACCGAAAAATTAACCTTCCAGGCTGTTAGTGATGATCCATTGACAACTTCTGTAAGAATGGCTATAATATTTGACCCTTTAGGACTTGAAGAAGCACACGTATTAGAGCACTTGCCAGATTTTGGAACAAGTGACACTTTCACATTTGAGGTTAATTCAATTATGAAGGACTATTTTAATTTTCAGTTCCAACCGTTAGAAGGGGTTAATACTTCTGTTATTGAAAATGTGATCTTTGGATTAGGTTTTAATGAAGTGTTTGATAATGTTGTTCAGGGTGCATCATTTCGTACGGGTTCAGTAACCTACAACATGACACAGGACACTTTTGAAATAGAAGATTTTGATTTAACTGATTATGATTGTGGCGATTCAGGAAGTATTAACAGTAAGCTGTTAACAAGTGCTCCAAATCCTTTACCGATTGGTGATAATACAAGCCTTCATATAAGTTGTTTAACTTCTTCTTACACTGGTACAACACCAAAGCAAGAATGGGTAGTTGAAACGTATTTAAACAACGTTTTAGTGACTGCAACAACCGAAAATGTGAATGTTCCACAAAGGGGAATTGATTTAAGTTATTTACCTGATGGTAATTATGATATTGCTGTTTATAGGTTTGATTTTAATTCTGCTGATGGTTATGATGAAGTGAGAATCTACATTCGTGACATTGCAAGCCCTTTCACAGTAAGAAGTGAAACAAGAGCTTACAAGCTAAGAAAAGATTGCGAAAAGGCTATTACATTAAGTTGGTATAATGAACTTGGAGCACAGGATTCTTTCACGTTTGCTGGAAATTTAACAAGGGTTGGCAAATACAAGGATAGTACTTATAGAAAAGTAAGACCTGTAAACCCTAGCTCAACTGATGTAGGCGATTTGGTTTATGATTCAAGTTATAACTACCAATACGACATTTTTAGCGATAGAATGCCAGAAAAGCACGTTCAATGGCTTTCAAAGGTGTTGATTAATAGAAGGGCGGCGATTCAAACGGAAACAACAAGCGAAAGTGAAGGTTTAGCAATTACTTCTGATGATTATTATGGCTCATTTCCTGAAGCAGCTTCTTATTTTGGAATTGTTGACGGTGGTAATGGTTTTGCTTATGGTGCTCCTGCAAGATCAGGAAACTTTTTAAAATATGATTTATCAAACGACACGTTAAGTACAATTGCTTCACCTTATCCTTCTGGGGCTGGTGTTTATTATACTTACGGTATTAGATCAAATGTAAACGGTAAGATTTACTACATGAATGACATTTCAACATCAAGTGATGTTCTTGTTTTTGACCCTACACTAGAAACTTTTACAAACATTGGAACTTTAACTGTTTCTTATGGAGTGCCAACAATAACGCCAAGCGGTGTAATTTATGCAAGTGGTTCAGGTAGTAATAAAAAGATAAAGATTGACACTAATACAGATACGGTTACAGAAATTACAATTGGAACTAATGGAGGTGGAACGGCTACTTATGTAAGCGGTTATGTTTATTTTATACCTAGTGCTGGAGGTGGTGAATTTTACAAAATGGATATTTCAGATGATACTTTTGTAACTATTGCAAGTGCTGATATTAATGATGCAATAACTGATTCAGCTTTGACAAGTACAGGTAAAATTTATTCTGTAAGTTATGTAGCACCAAGCACAAATGACGTTTTAGTATTAGACACTAACACAGATACGACTTATAAATTCGCTAGTGGTTCTGTTATTGATCAAGGTTATATTTCTCCTTTTGTAATGAGTGACGATAATGTTTATTTATTAGGCTTTAATGAATCGAATGTATTAAAGATTGACACTAGCAACGATTCAATAACAACGGCAACAACAATAACAGCAGAAAAACACAGCATACCAATTGTAATAGGTAATAAAGTTTATGCTGTTTCAGGTGATTTGGGAGGCTCAATAATTAAATTAACCTTTGAAGAAAGCGTAATTGTTACCGCTGGTAAATACTTTCCAATAGTAATCGAAACAGAAGAAAGCACTTTAGAAGATAAATTTGCACCTTCTACACTATTTAGGCTTAAATTTAGATTAGCTAACAGAAGAAAAGGATTGAAATAATGAGAGAGCTACAGATATTTATACTTGATTTGGCTGGTAATCAGTTAGGGGAATTAGAGCTTACTGATAGTAATGATTTTGCTTTGAAGCTTACCAAATCAATTGCTTCTATTAATGACCTTGGGAGGCGAAACACATCATTTAGTTTAGATTTTGAAGCACCACAAACAAAGAACAATAACAGGCTGTTAGCTGGGCTAAGATTCGCTTCACATACTAAGGAAGTACTAGGAAAAAAGCCTTGTGCTATTATGGTAGATGGAAACCAAGTTGATAGAGGTTTCTTATACGCTTTTGCAAGTGATACAGAAGGGCAATATAAGCTCAATTTTAAAGGGCTAAATAATGATTGGGTTGAGAAGTTAAGAGATGTTGAATTGAACCAATTAAATTGGAGGGGTGAAGACGGCAACAGGTCAATAGATGCAACAGAAAGTTTTACTGGTGTTAGGTTTGATGAATTAAACGCTCAAAACTCTGAAAACTTTGATTTAATTTACCCTTACATTAACAGAAACAACGGAAGCGATGCGGACAGTTTTAGACCTCAACTGCATTTAAGGTCTATTGTTATTTCAATGTTTGAAAAGATAGGTTACACTATTCAAAGCAACTTTCTAGAAAGCGAATGGGTAAAAGGCGGTGCTGGTGTTACTTATGAAGATAATTTTGCAAATCAATATACACATTTAGGACTTTCAATTGACCCTGCATTTCAATTAACGCTTGAAGATCAAGAGATATTACCAAAGTCAATAGAATATACCACAACAGGAATAACAGGTTCAGACCCTAATTTGTGGGACAATTCAACAATGATGTGTAATATTAGCAATGACCCAAACACACCAAATTTAAGAACGCTGTTCAGGTTTCCTAACGTAATAAATAACCTTATTTTAGATGACAATACAAGGTTTAACGTTCCAACTTCTGAATATACTGTTCCGATAAGTGGCTTCTATTCTTTAAAGTTTACATTTGAACACGATTGGGCTTACTACAGTGAAACAGCTAACAATTTAAAATTTTTGTTTTGGGATAAAGACCAAGCTGACCCGTTTTCTGTAAACCCTCCTTCTTTTAAATGGTATGTTGTAAAAAACAATATAAGTGATACTGTTATAGATGGTGAAATAATTCATCAAACAATACCGTACAACACACCTAATAACATTTCAGCACCTAACAGTAGTATTCAAAACTCAATACCTAGTAAGAGCTCCTATTCTTTTACACAGGGCGATAAGATTAGCGTATTTCTTGAACTTATAGATGTTGCTAGTGGTTTCTTTGAGGATGGTTCACCAAATCCGTTAAACGCTCCTTCTTTGCCTTATTGGAAATTGAGAATTGCTAATGGTAGTAATTTGCAAATAGCTCCAATATCCCAGATTCAATTGGGTGATGTTTTTAGAATTAATTCACACATTCCAAAGGGGATAAAATGTCTTTCTTTATTACAGGATTTTAAAACGCTGTTCAATCTTTACTTTGATGCAGACCCTAATAGGAGGGTGGTAACTATTGAAACAAGGGATGAATTTTATTTAGATTCTTCTGTTGATATTACCAAAAAGATAGACTATACTAATTCACCGAATTTAAATTACTTAACAGACTACAAGAACGAGTTTGTTTTTAAATATGCTGATGATTCAAATGACAAGTATTTAGAGCAGTGGAATGCAATACACGATAGGGAATATGGAAAGTATACCTATTTAATGGGTAATAATGAACGCTTTGAGAAGGGACAAAGTACTTTATCAACTAGCCTTATTTCTGCAAGTATTCAAGGAGAATTAAACACAGGTAATATAATTACTTCTTTAGTCAAAGAAGAATATCTTGATGCTGATAATTTAGGTAAACCAGTAAATAGAAAATACAATACAAGAATATTTCAACTTGTAAGAGGGCAACAATTCGACACAGGTGGGAATGCTAGAAGAACATCTTCACCTTTAAATGTGACCGTTGCAATAATGGAGGACTACGGAAACACACCAACTTTAAATGATAGAAAATTAACCTTTGTAGGTGAAAGGGGTTTAGTTTGGGACTATTACAGAAAGACACTGGCAAACATTGAGGACACTGCAATTTTAAGTGTTAATCTTAATTTAAGTTTGTATGATTTTGCTTCATGGGATTTAAGAAAGGTTTACTTTATCAGTGAACCAGCGGAGCTTTCAGGGTATTATATTACTGATAGCATCAAAAATTTCAATGTAACAAAAGAGGCTTTAACACCTGTTACACTGGTTAAATTTAAAGACTTTACACCCGTAACAGTTCAAGGCGGTGGGGGTAATGTAAACGAGATAACAGACAACATTCCAGAACCAGAACCGATTCTTTGCACTGTTAACGGTGCTATTGTTAATTGCTTGGATAATGATTTACAAATAATGTTTAAAATATAGATAAATGGCTGATAACGAAATTATATTAAAGGTATCGCTTGACGGTGCAGAAAAGGAAACAAACAAGCTTGTTAAATTACAAACTGAAATTGATAAACTTGCAGCTCAAAAAAAGTCATTAA
>WLWF01002435.1_pt1 | contig 13496 bp, 13 predicted proteins | sample 6718331 | NCBI WGS metagenome assembly WLWF01 (sample SAMN12718692, study PRJNA515312) | sponge metagenome | isolation source: marine sponge | host: Mycale hentscheli | place: New Zealand: South Island, Marlborough, Capsize Point | collected 2003-05-01
ACGGCACCCGTTCGCACCCACGGCACCCACGGCACCCCCCCGGCACCCGTTCGCACCCTCTGGCACCCGTTCGCACCCTCTGGCACCCCCACGGCACCCCCACGGCACCCACGGCACCCACGGCACCCACGGCACCCACGGCACCCACGGCACCCCATCGGGTGGGTGGGCACAAAATACCCGCGGGGCACGAAATGTCACCCGCGGGTGTCAAGGGCTATGTCATGACTCTGAGTCAGTATTGGGTCCACCGGGCACAAAATACCCGCGGGGCACGAAATGTCACCCGAGGGCGAGGGCCTCACGTCGCCCCCTGCTGAGGGGGGCTGAGGGGGGTCTACAGACGGCCTGTGTGCGCCTAGAGGGCCAACAGGGGCCGCCTCAGCGTCTAGGGGCTCTCACGCCCCCCTCGTGCTGGGGGCGGCTGTGTTCGCCTAGAGAAGGCCTTAGGGGGGTCTACAGACGGCCTGTGTGCGCCTAGAGAGTCAACAGGGGCCGTCTTAGCGTCTAGGTGCCCTGTGTGCCCCCTCACGCTGGGGGCGGCGTGAGGGCACTTAGGGGAGGGCTTAGGGGGGTCTACAGACGGCCTGTGTGCGAGTACACGAGGGCGGCTGTGGGGCCCCTACAGATAGCTTGTAGCGCACTTAGGGAAGGGCCTCAGTCCCCCCTCGTGCTGAGGGCGGCGTGAGGGGCACGCCCCCGGGGACCAAAATCCCCGGGGGGCAAAAAGCGGGGTAGGTCACTCAGATTTTATGCGAAAATTTAGGATTTGGGTCTTGACAACCAGGAAAGGGGGTACCCCAAATTTGACCAGGAGGGTGGATACCCCATGCAACTTATTTTTTTCATATTTTTCCTGTCAAGGCCTTGACAGCGTGTTTCGACTTGCCCGACGGGGGCAAAATGCACCATCAGAGAAACCCTCTTTAGGCTACTTGCGGGTACCAAAAGTTATAAACCCGTATGGGCAATTTTGGAGGCAAGTTTTTTGGCTCTAAGCGAACTGAGGGCACTTAGAAATGTTACCAAAAATAATTCTCAAAACTTTTGGTACCCATGAGTAGCCTAAAGAGGGTTTATTGGTAATTATAGTGAATATAGTAAATATATAGACGCGTATAGTTTATTTTATATAGGGTTTTAGAAACCCTCTTTAGGCTCAACATGAGTTGGAAAGTTCTGGAGAAATATTTCTGGTAACACATCCTCCCGGAGGTGGTCTCCCCATTGCCCCACCCAGCCCCACCCAGCCAAAAGTCTCCCGGACGTGGTCGAACCCAGGGCCCCTGAGCCCCCACGATGCCCCGTACCGGCCGTTCGGCAGGCTACCGGTCTCAGTATGCCGCTTCGGGGCCCCATCGCAGCACAGGGCCGTACACAGCGTCTCCCTACTTGCACATATTGGCCTAGAAAACGCCGAAGGTTAGCCAAAAATGCAGTGTGTGTAGCCGGGGCCCCCCAAAAAGCACCGAATCGGCAAAAAGTGCAAAGAAAACGGATTCGGCCGTCCGGGAACCCTAAGTAAATGCCACTTTTCAGAGATAATCCACTGTAGGCCCCCCTTGCGTTTACACTTCGCCGGCCCCGCCTACCCACTATTTCCAGCTCGCCCCGTGAGCTTACCTGAATTGAGAACTCTAATGAACGACGATGACCACTGCACACAGTGCGAAGACATTATCGCGCTTGACTTACTTATGAACGGTTCCACTATATGTGAAGAATGCCTGAAGGCCGAGGAGTCCCAAAATGACTGACCTACAGATACTTGACATGCTCGGACACCTCGGATACTTCTGTTTAGCTCTAGGGCTCTTCAAGATCGCGAAGGACGACGGGACCGGATGGGCTTTCAGGCTCCTCGGCGAGGGCGTCTGGGTCATCATCTCCCTCCAGATCGGACTTTGGTCCGGCGTCATCTGGGGCGTGCTGTTCATGATCGTTGACATCTTCGGGATCATGGCAACCGCCAGATCCAAAACTGAACCCCCACAGCAGTCTGATTAGCTGCTGTGCCCCCCAGCTCTCGTCGTGTCCTCTCCTTCGCGACGAGAGCCAGGGGGCCTGTACTTACAAAGGAGAATGGCATGAACTCATGGGACATCTTACTGGACGCGACCGAAGAACTCAGCGACGACGTTCGCCCTCGATTCACGAACTGGCTCGCTAACGACGCCCTCCCAGAACTCTTCGAGGCAGGAGTGAGCCTCGACGCGACTGACGTAGACCACATCGAAGGCTGCGGCGGCTACTTCGCCGACGGAGATGAGGACGGCTGCCCGATCCTGGCCATCGCCACGGGCAACAGCACGTGGGCCCAGACCCTGATCCACGAGTTCAACCACTTCCAACAGTGGCAGGACCGCGCCGATGTCTGGACTGCCGGAAAGTTGCCTGACGGGACCAACGGCTCCGACCTCATCACCCTCTGGTACGACGGTTTCGTCGAACTCACTGAAGAGCACCTCGACCTCTATTTCGCACCGATCCTAGCAGTCGAGCTTGACTGCGAGATCCGCGCGGTAGACATGATCCAAGACCTCGACCTTCCGTTCGACGTGAAGCAGTACACACGCGAGGCTAACGCCTACCTGCTCGGCCACGCGGAGCTTCGCAGGCGGCGGCAATGGTTCACACCGGGCATTGCACCCTACCGCGTACCGGCGATCCTGGACGTGATGCCCTCAGACTTCGTCACGCACACTTATACCACCGAACCCCTACCTGAACACATGCAGCGGTTGTTCGACCCCTGCTTTAAGGAGCTTTAACATGGACTATGTAGAACTGATCGACGAAATCAAGCACCTGGAGCGACAACTGCGCGAAGCCCGCGCAGAGGCTCGTGCCTTGGCCCGCCTCGTAGACGACGCCATTGAAGAGATCAACCGTCTCTCATATGTAGATACGGAAGAGGAGTAACATCATGGCAGGAGTTAAGCACGGCGGCGCACGACAGGCATCGCACACCGAATGGTACAAGAAGGGCACCGACAAGAAGGTCGTCCGAGTTATCGTCCCTCGCGGCTACGGCCAGTCCTACTGGGCCACCCGAGACGGCGACACGTACACCCCGATTGAGCGCATGGACATGGAATTGCGCTAGCCCACATTGTTCCACGGTAGCTCAGTTGGTAGAGCATCCGGCTGTTAACCGGATTGTCGCAGGTTCGAGCCCTGCCCGTGGAGCCATTTATTTTACGCTGATGTAGCTCAGTTGATAGAGCACTCCCCTGGTACGGGAGAGGTCGCGGGTTTGAGTCCCGCCGTCAGCTCCACGTTTATTGCCCCGTAGCTCAATCGGCTAGAGCGCCTGACTCTGAATCAGGAGGTTTCAGGTTCGAGTCCTGACGGGGCAACCATTCTCATGAGGAGACTAACATGGACTTTCTGGACTTGTTCCACACTGTACTGACTGCTGGCGTGTTCCTGTGCATTGCTGCAATTGCTACGCATTTCGATTCACAGTAGAACACACTAGGGCCCTTATGGGGCTAAACTAGCATATTGGGTAAAACCCTAAGTTTGACCCTAAGTGAATCCGCACAATTCAGAGATAATATAGTATAGGGATAGTTACGTCTAGTCCCTTATTTCTCTGTTTGCGCTCCTAATACGCATTCCCTTGCTTGTCTCATCCCCCCTAATACTCTATATTGTGGGGCAAGCCTTCGCCCCGCCTGATCCGGTCCCCTCCGGTCCCAGGCGGGGCTTTTTCTTTTTGTGCGGTACGTCACGTTCCGCTTTACATTTTGCAGGTCTGTGGCCTGCGAAAGGAGTACCAACTATGGCCCGACTCAGAAAAGCAATCGAGAAGCGGGAACAAGTCACCTTGGATCAGGACGGAATCGTCTCTGAGGAACTCCAGGCTGTTGTTCACTCCGCTCCAACCGATGCCCACATCGACCGCGCTGCGGAAGCTGTTGGCATGGATCGTAGCTTGGTGCCCCATTGCGCGACCGTTGCAGAACTGTTAGCGTTCGTTATCTCTGTCAAAGCTGCCGGCGGCGACGACAAGGCGATCACTGCAATCCTGGACCGGTTCGCACCCAAGGCAAGCCGCAACGCTACTGACGTCACGATCAACAACGGTGGGGGATCGCCTGTGGCATCCTCTGACGCCGAGGAAGAGAAGGCGGCAGCATCGTACATGGCAAGCCTTACAGCAGTGAAGTAGCTCTTCACACCCCGGAGCCCCGGACGGTTAGCTACCAACCGGGGCTCAGGGCCCTTTTATTATCTATACCCCCTCATGAGGAAAACTTAGATGCCTACAGGCAAACGATTAGACCAGTTGAACGCCATCGCGGCGGCGACTGACATCTCGACCGACGACCTCGTAATGCTCTGGGATTCGTCCACGCAAGCGACCTATAAGGTAACTGCGGATGAGTTCGCTACATTGACCGGAACCAAGGGCGGATTCTCGTTCTCCTCTGGGTTCGCACGACGCGGAAACGCTATCAATTACCCTGGCGGTAACACCTGGATGCCTCTCGATCTTGATGCGTCCATCCAACAGACCGTAGATGCGCCCTGGTGGCCCGGAGCGGAGCCCAGCAATGGCATCGACCTATTCGGCGGTTCGGCACTCCCGTTCGGCGTGAGTCGGATGTTCGACTTCGACCAGACGTGGAGCACTTCCGCAGATGCCACTGTGGCTGCGACCGTGGAAGGTGCAGACTACACGGCCCGAACAGGCACGCTACGGTTCGACGAACTAGACACAGGTACAACGAACAGTATCCGCATGGACCTGAACATCACGCCCCAGATTGCGAACACCACGATTGACGTGGGTCTTTGGTTCGTCCCGAAGGTGGCCTTGGATGGGGCCGACGATGGTTCTGCATTTGAACTCCCCGGATCACCCCTTTTCTTCGGTACTGGCACGGTCGGAAAGACTTTCTTGTCTCGACCCACGACGACGATGTATATTGCATCCTCATCGGATCAGTTTGCCTACGCCCTTCCGGCAGTACGTGCAGACAACCCCGTCATCATTGAGCCTCTTTCCTGCCTCGTGCAGAACTTGCGATAGGATATATTAAATGATTAGAGTAGCGAGAAACGCATCCGGGAACTGTGTGATCTTCCACGGTCAGACGAACCCAACATATTTCAACGCATGTCTTACGGCGGAAGTAGTTGACGCGGACTACGTGTCCATCCGAAATGACATCGCGACAGGCACTGGCGATCCGGTGTATGAATACTTCCGCATCCACTTCAGCGAGTGGCAGCATGAAGACTTCAGCATCTTCAGCAGCGCACAAGATGCGGTGGATTACATCAACTCCATCGGCAACGTCACCGACGCAGTCGGAACTGGCACGAGTTTCGGGCCGGAAGATACCCTGGACTTCACTCGGGAAGAGACCAACACGTCGATCCTGCTGGACAACGGCGACCATCACGGCGTCAATGGCCTCAAGGCTGTTGAGAAGTCGAACGGACGGGTCGGCATTGAAACCATGCTCGGCGGTGTCGAGTGGTACGAACTGGACCACACTGGCGTGACCATCAATGGCGCGTCGGCAGGCAACACTCTTTCCACCGTGGTCAATGCACTTAACGCTCTGTTCACTGTCTCCGCTGTTGGCGGGGTTGTGCCTGCGCCTGTCTATACGATGGACGGCGGCACAGAGATCACATGGAACGCCATCGACACGATTGATCCGGCAGGTGACGGCCTCCACGGAAATGGCACGACCGGCACGAAGTACCACGGTCCCCGTGTCTACACGACCGAGACCATCAACGAGCCCGGTGAATACTTCACCTTTGAAGCCAAGAACGTAGTTGCAGGCGGCGGTCCCCTCCTGGGCATCGGCCTCTACTCCGTAACCAACGGCGACCTCACGGAGCTTCAGGCCACTGGCCTGAGCAACAGTGGCCACCACGGATACTTTTTCTCGACATGGCTCTACAACTACTCCGGCTACAGCGCACCGTGGACTACCTACGGATCGCACTCCACCCTTAGCTACGGCCCCGGATGGAATGGTGCGGCGGCTTCGCAGTTCCGCTACTCGGACGCGCATGATTCGTTCCGCGACAACGGCACTGCTCTATTGCGATGTGGCATCACCGACGAAGGCTTCGTGGGTATCTGGTACTACGACGTGGAAGTTGCAGGCATCGACAGCGCATACGGCGCACGATCCAATAACTGGATCTTGCTCGCTCGCTCTGGAACGCCGGTCCCTGCTGGTGAGTACGGCCTCATGGTCAAGATCCCGACCACCTCTGGTCAGATCATGTCTGCTCCGACACGATTCGCAACGGACGCTGCGGCCCCGACACTGCACTACCGATACATTGAGAGCCCGGATGGGAACTTTGAGTTTCCTCTCTTCGCTTCGGCTGAAGAGGCCGAGTACGTCTCTGGAGACAGTCTCCATGACGAGATGATGTACGCAGACGACACCACCCCTGGTACTGTCTGGTATGCCCCTCGAACCGGCTTCACGAACAACGGCACCGCAGCACCTGCTGACACCTCGGAGATCATTTACACGTTGATCCCCACGCAGGACGACAGCAACTTCGTCCCTGCTGCTTTCGGGACTCAGACCCTCACAGTAGATGAGGGTGATGTTTTGAATTATCAGCTTCAACCAGCAGATACTTCCTACGTCACCACCATCGGAGGCTCCCTCCCTACAGGGTGGCAGGTCACTTCTGACGGCAGTCTCACTGGCACAGCCCCTGAAGTAACTGGGGACAATGTCACGAACCCTTCGGATGATGTCATCGTCACCGTGTCTCGCACGAATGGCTTCGGCACTTCTACGGGCACACTCACGGTAACGGTAAACAACCTTACTGCACCTACTGTTGACACTGGTGACTTCACCGTTGACACGGGCAGCATCGTAGCCGGTGTCCTCCAAGAGGACTCACTGGCCGACTTGTCCATGACCATCGAAGAGGGTGACCGAGTCATCGTCCCCAAGGAATGGGTTGACGCTCACGTCCAGCCGAATGCTATCGGACTCCTTGAGAAGGTCTTCATGGGCGTCCTGAAGAGCGGGACTAACACTGATGCGATCACCCTCGGTGATTTCAACTGTTGTTTCCGCTGGGAAGGTTTGTCCTCTACGTCGTCCCATTACGTTCGTATGGACGACAACGTAGGATCTTCGACTAGCAATATCACATTCTCAAACTCAGGTGCTTCGATCTACGACTATGCCTTCGAGGTATATAGTGGTGACCTCTGGCTGATCGCCTGCAACATGAACGCCCTCAACACTGAGCCTGCTGCCGGTAACGGTGGCAGCTTCAGTCGAACGCTGAACTGCGGACCCCTGACCGACAACGGTCTGACTTCCCCGTTCACGATCAAGGTGGGCACATACGCGGGTACTCTACTGGACCTTGATGATGCTCTCACTACCGAGGACATCACGAAGATCAGCATCCCCGCTGCCCCTGCTGGAATCGTTACGCCGTGGACCAAGGCACTGGACTTCTCCGGTTCCTCGGAGCGAACGCAGATGGCTACCAGTAACTCCTATTGGCATCCGATGGTCATGGGCCAGACCGCCATCACGTGCGATCTGCCCGTCACTTCTGGAGACACCTCTAGTCACTATGCTGCTCGACCGTGGGCTACAGCCTGTGTATTCAGGGCTGATGGCAACAACTCCAACCAGCACGTCTGGAACATTGGAGATGGTGCTGGCTCCGTCGATGACAACGTCTACCTGAGGCTAGACGCCAACGCTCAGTTGTACTTCGGCTGGGGTCGAACTGGCGCTCTCAACGAGTGTGCCATGGGGACTATCAGCCTGGACAAGTGGTACGGAGTCTACATTGGGTCTACCGGTGCAAGGCTCTCCGGAACTAACGCCACTGCTGCCAACCTCGCTGATGCCTTCGACATCCGAATCACCAACGAGAACATTAGCTGGGCTACGCCTACGTACGACTACTCCCTCGCTGCCAACTGGACTGCTGGTTCAACCGGTGGCCGTATGGACCGAAGCTTCCCCGGCATCATGACCATTGGTGGTCGTGGTACCAACCGAAGCTTCCACGGTAAGGTCGCCTCGTTCGTCACCACGACTCTCCGCAACAGTCAGGCAATGCCTACCGATGCCGAGATCGCGGAGATGATTATCGACCCAGTGGGATGGCTCACCGACTACAAGGTTGGAGAGCTTTATCGCCCTTCGTCTCAGGCCACCGACGCCTCGACCAACTTCGCACTGAACGACTTTCAGTCCTCTGGTTCCACTCAGATCTGGCTGATGGGTGATGGTCCCAACGACTCGTACAGCAACATGATTCGCAACATTGCGTACAACGCTGACCAGAACTACACCAAGATGAACATGCTTTCTATGGTCAGTAACGATATTCAGACCGTGACTATTCCCGGCCTGACTAGCTAAAGGATTTAATATGGCAAAGCCTGCAAAGGGAAAAGCCAAGGCCAAGACTGTCACCAACCCTAAGACCGGACGCAAGCGCAAGGTCTCGTACGGGCAGGCTGGCAAGGCCAAGGGCGGAGGACCTCGCGTCAAGCCTGGTACCTCCAAGGGAGACTCGTACTGTGCCCGCTCCGCTGGCATTAAGAAGCGACTCCCTGCTAAGAAGAAGAATGACCCCAACACCCCCAACAACCTCTCGAGGAAGCGTTGGAAGTGTAAGGGATCTAAGTCCATGAAGGGCAAGTGAACATAACCTATACCTTGGGCCCCCTACCGGGGGCTCAGGGCTTTTACTCTTTAGGAGATTCTAACTATGGCTTACAACATCTTCCTCACAGACGAGGACGGTTACTACATCCTCGACGATAATGGGGACAGACTTATTGTGGGCATCGGCGCCGGGTTCGACCTCTCTGAGCAAATGCTCAGTAAGTGGCGTCGTATTGGCGGCGTTGTCCGACGGGACATCACCTACGTCCGTTCGTTTACTATTCAGCGAGGCAGTGACGACCAGTGGCGTCTCAAGGTTAATCAGCAGTCCCTCGTGGGATTCTACCCCAACCAGGAAGCGGCCATCGCTGTCCTGGTGGGTCTTATCACTCGCAACAGCGGTGGTAATTCCCTGGAGTGGGTGACTGCTCATATCAACAACATGCTCAGCAAGGGCAGCACCAGCTTCATCGAAGTTGCGGACAACGCCCTTGCCCTCGTCCGCGACAACAACGACTACGTTGCCACTCTGGCTGAGTACGTCCCCGGTAGCATCGCCCCTGCGGCGGGCACCCGGTACGTGGCTCTCCAGTACAGCGACGGCAACGGTGTCTTTACCGACTCCGGCGCCTTCGGTGATCTGGCTGGGTTTAAGGACCCTGACTCCGACGCTACTATCGTAGACGACGTCCGTACGTATACCTTCACTGGTGGATACACCGGACAGACGGAAGACACCTCAGCTCGTGTTATTATTATTGACATGGCCGGGTCGTTTAACTGGGTGGTCACGAACGTGGCTCCTAGTAACTCCGTGCTTAAGGACGACATCAAGACTCTGCTGTCCGTTAGCTTCAGCCCCAGCGGCGACCAGACCCTCACGGGGTCGCAGACCTACACGGCCCTTGCTACGGGTACGGCTCAGGATGCTGTCTACACGTGGTCCGTCGGCGGCGACACCGCCCGGGTTACCTCTAGTCTGTCCCCCTCGGGTCAGATCTACGAGCTCACCTGGGATGACACCCTCGACCAGGCTGACGACGTCGTGACCCTCTCGGTCTCGGCTACGTCTGCCTCGGCTAGCGGTACTACCGTTACCTCGGCCACCTACAACATCACTCTCGACCACTCCGAGACTCCTGCTACGGCCATCAGCTTCGACGCTGAGATCTCTGGCTCGGATTCGCTTCCGGCCGTGGCCGTGGAGAGTAACGGGTTCGCCTACGCGGTTACCTCGAACGAGGTTCCCACGGGCGTCTCGTTCAGCTACCAGTGGTACCAGTCGGTGCCTACCCTTACGGGTGTTACTCTTACCAATGAAGGAGGAGCCTGATCATGGCTTATTTCTCTAAGGCACAACTCCTTAATGGGGAGGGGGACTTCCAAGGATCCTTCCTTGAACTTGACGGGGAGCTGGCTTACCTAGTTCCCGACGAGAAGTCCGGCACCGTCTCGGTTAATATCCGATACGGAGATGCCTCGACTGGCGCTGTTATCTTGGACGCGGACGGGAACCCCCTGCCGTCGTTTGTGGACAGCATTAGTGTTGCTGACGGTTCTTCTCCATGAGGCTGACCGACGATATCTAAACCCATACCTTGGCTTCCCTACCGGGAGGTCAAGGCTTTCTCTTTTTACAAATTACTCCAATGGAGATTACTATGACTGATACTTACATCCCCTGGGGATCTTCTTCTGGTGACAACTTCAAGCAGGTCCACGAGGTTCTCGTTGAAGGTCAGAAGATCTATGCTGACGTCACGGGGTCCAAGAACGGGCTGCCCACGGTGATCGTCACTACGGACCCTGTGTCTATTACTGAACCCGTAGCCCCTACGCCTCTCGGCTCCCCTCGTACCTTCCTTATGGAAGATGCCTACAGTGGTGGCTACTCCCAGGCTCTTACTGAAGCGAACGCTGCGAGTCCTGGCTCCGCCGCTTCGATGACTTGGGTCCTCGGGCGCGGTAACTACTTTCCTCAGACCGCTTCCAACGGCGAAGTGATTACTCTGGAAAACGAACTCGACTCACAGGCCAAGGCTGACGCCTGGGCTGAAGTCTGGACTGCTTGGGCTCTTGATAACCTGGCCAAAAAGGAAGCTGCCGGTCTTACTGTCGCAGGTAACCCTATCTGTTTGGACCCTGAGGACAAGGGCGTTGACTCCGCGGTTGGCGCGGCTGACTGGAACTTCGCCAAAACCGCCAACTCTACAATTAATGCCGGTGGTTATTCTGACACCACTCGTGGGATCAATTACACTACAAGCGACGGAGCAAACTTCGCTACTGACATTACGGTTGCCATGCCTTTTATTCTCAGCGCTCTGACGCAGGTCACTGAAGCTGTTAAGGCTGCTTACCCGACCAGCCCAGTGGGTTGGTATAACGCTGGCTTCCTTGTGTACCTCCCCGGTTGGCAAGGAGCCGACACGAACACTACTGACGGAACTTGGGCTCATTTTGAAAACGTGCTTTCCGGTCTTGTTACTGAAGACTCTGATTACTTCCAACACGAGTTCCTTGATCTCTGTGACTTTGGATTTGTTCCTTGGTATCAGGGCGTAGGAAACACAGTCGAGGATAACTTGGATAACGGAAACGACAACAATGTTACTAGCAGGAGTTGGATGGGTTACTTTAACGATCCTAACTCCCAGGCCAGAGCGTTGTATCTTGTGCTTAAGTACCTCGGTCCTAATTCTGTGGAAGGCTCTGGGGCTACTAAGGGAGATAAGATTATCTTCGGTCTGATTGAGTCTTACATGGCTGAGGACGGCGATGCTAAAAACCTCGACGGTGGTAAGGCTATTGCCGTGCGTGCAGCTCTCAGCGCCGTCTCAGGTGGTACCTTTGCTCAGGTCGCAGCGGGGCCAAACGCTCAAGGCGCAACGACGCCAGCTAACTGGGTTGCCAGTGACTTGGGCTATACAGACCTTAGTCTCCTCCGTGGATCTTCGACCCTTCTTGGGACGGACATCCCCAACCCAGGAGATAGCAGCTCCGACACTAGTGACCCTGGTGTGTATAACGTACCTTACCTCAAGGAAGAGTTCCTTGACTATATGTCGTGGCTCTTCTCAGCTGACTCCAATAACATGGTAAACGCCGACGGCGATCTTCTCGAATACGGCGCCTGTCCTACGGATCCTTTTAGGAACCTTACGGGCAGCTCAGTGCCTAGTGTCCGTCTTACGGATACCATGGCTGATATGCGAATGTCCATCTTCGATGGCGACATGGCCACGGAATATAGCTATACGCCCTCGGGCGGTGGCTCCAACAATGTCTATTACATTGCTGGTCGATGGGCTGCTAATGACATGGGTGCTATGTCTGCCGCTCGGCAGGTACAGGTTCTCTACTCAGGCTACGGCAATCATAAGGATTACGCCAACGCAGTGCCTGGCCAGACGGCCTCGGACATCTTCCCTGCTTCTGACAAGGCCGCTTGGTTTGATGTCGATAAGAAGGAACGAGCCCTGGCTATGATCAACCGAGAAGTTGATAACTTCCTCGCTGCTCCTTCTTCTTCCTCTGACATCTTCGACATTGACTTCACGGCTATGACTAGCTCGGGCGATGCCTACGTCGACGGTTCAACTACGGCTGCTATCCCCGGAACGAGTCTCACCTTCCAGAACTGGGGAGTATCCACCAACACAGTGTGGAAGGTCGGCAATGGTGGCACGAGTGGTGCCGAACCATACAAGTCCACCGTCCACCTCTACAAGAGCGCGAACGGATCCAACCAGTTCAACGACGGCATCGTCACCGACGTCGGCACGCTTAGTGCCTTCGTCATGGAGGGTGTCATTGCCGAAGGCGGTACCAACGACAGCGCCGACTACGGCTTCCTTGTTGCCTGTGATTTATCTGGCTCCAACGTCATCCGTGGAGGCATCATCAACGGTAGCGAGAACTCCTTGAAACTCCGTACAAAGACCGACGGTGGCAGCTACGTCGATACTGTCGTGGCTATCCAGGCCATTAACTCAGCAGACCGGCAGTTTATGCGAACTACATTCGATGGCACCACCATCACCGTAGAGGCATGGGACGGCACTGATGACACTGGCACCAAGCTCGGAACAGTGACCCGAGATGTCACTGGCCTGAATATGGGAACTTACTTCGGGTTCCTCGGTGGTAAGGGTGTTGCAAGCAACACCGCAGGTCGTTCTGTCTTCTCCATGAAGCTGACCGACAATAGCTAAACCTATACCTTGGCTTCCCTACCGGGAGGTCAAGGCTTTTAATCTAACTCAAGGAGACTACTATGTCTATTGATGCTAATTCCGGAGACCGTATTAAGGTGTCTCCAGCTACCAGCGGAGTGTCAGCGCTTCCACCGACTGTCTCTCTGTTTTATGAGATTACAGAGTCACTTACTGACGCTAATCCCAATCCCCCCGATCCGCCTCCGTCGGGAGACGTCGGCTCTTCCTTCGATCCTCTTACGGGTACGTGGGAGTCCTACGCTACTCTTAATGCTTTGGTGGCCTCTCTCAACCTCACCGACGGCGACACGCTGGATCTAACCGGTCGAGGCTTTGCTCCGGCGGATCTGACTGAGTCCGATACCGGACTAACGCTGGATAGGACTAAGTCGATCACCATTAAGGGTGGCTTCTTCTCTGGAGCCGTGTACGACAGTAATGTCTACAACTGGACTGAGGGCGCCAATGGCGTATGGGAAGCAGATATTTCTAGCAGCGGGATTTCCGATGCTATTAAGACTGGTAATGCTAATCGACATCTAGTTGATTGGGATGCTGATGAGGAAGTATACTCTCAGCAGTATCCTGACTTCCCGCCGAACTGGCCGGTATATGAATTTGATCACTC
>WLWF01002437.1_pt1 | contig 13485 bp, 13 predicted proteins | sample 6718331 | NCBI WGS metagenome assembly WLWF01 (sample SAMN12718692, study PRJNA515312) | sponge metagenome | isolation source: marine sponge | host: Mycale hentscheli | place: New Zealand: South Island, Marlborough, Capsize Point | collected 2003-05-01
TTTAACAAGAACAACTGTAATTACAAGTATGTATCGACGGGTATATTGCTGTTAAGATACATTATATAACCCTTAAAATCCTCTTTAACGTTATTTAAATGCTCTAAATCCATTGAGTTAACCTGAGCATATATACTCCTAACCTCTGTGTTATCGGTTAAATTAACGACCTTTTTCAAGTATTTTACTGCTTTTATGTACGAATATGTGCTCTGTACCTTGTATTTGGTACGATCATATAAAGGTATTTGTTCACCATCCTGTATGTGTAACAATGCGTGGTTTATATTCCTGTGTAACACCAATTTCATTTCATCGGCCTCACTTAAAACCATGCCTAAGACTGCGTATAAGTCGCTGTGTGCGGTGTTCATCAGTATGCGGCATACATGTTCCAGGCTACCAATAGCACTTGCTGTAAGCACCCTGTTGTACAGTTGAAACCACGATAGTATATGCGGGTTATCGTACATGGTGTGGAGGCTTAGTACATACCGCTCCGGCCCAAAATTTCTATCCGCCACATTAAGCAAATAGTAATCTGTATCATGCTGTACAATAATCCAGTCGTATATAGACTCTACAGTCATAGTCCTAGCAGTTTCTATATCCCCGGAATATAAAAGTACTAAAGCATCGTTATCCTTGCCGTATACTTCTTGAAATACTTCCTCACCAAACTGTTTGATTAAATATGGAGCACTCGCACAACGTATGTACTTGTTTGCTGTGTCTACACAATGCTGACTTAACTGTAGTTGACATTCCAATAAGTCTTGTAAGTGACCATCTATACCACCCATTGAAGTAGGAAGTAACATTTTGAATAAACCCAGTTGTTTAAATTTTTGTATGTTGTTGATATCAGACTCACAACTATCTATAAATTCACTTTTTATGTGCATCCAATTATCTTGTACTGGTATCATATTAAATATTTATGTGTTTACTTTGTTAGACACTTCGTGTCTTTGCCAACTGCAAACTTCATTCACTTCGTTCATATCGTTTTTGTTAGCAATTTTTTTAAGATTAAAGTTATCAAGTAACTTGAGCCATAATTCTCCTTACGCAAGGAGAACAATGAAAGGTCATCAAGTGAACCATTACCATCTCTAACTCGGGTGCTATTAGGAAGCGGTGAGCCTTCTCTCCCCATACACTACCGTCTCGAATCTCACGGAAGTCTGTATAACGTTGTAGAGTTCTGTTATACGAACTTGTAGGTTGCTTTTTCTCAGTGCCTACATTCTTCTAATACTGTTTGTCGTGTGTTTGTATCTTTGCCGCTATACATCTCCAATAATCTCGCACCGGGTGTTTCCATTGCCGGATTGTCAAGGAGCCAGATATTCAATGCCTCTGTTGGGGCGGGTGTATAGTCCTATGTGTGTGCCGTAATGTGAGTTAGACTGGGTGTCTGTTTATGCCGTGTGTTTTTGTGTTCTTCAGCAAATAGTTATCGGTCTTTGAGACCTTCACGTAAGATTTTTGAACCACCGACTCGAACGTTGATAATTCCATTGTAGTAGTCATCTGAGAGTAGTACTTTTCTTTCGAACTGTTCTCTAGCCTCTAGGTAACTAGCGACGCCTCTGCTAGGACAAAAGTATAAAATTTCTCTGGTAAATTTATCTTCTCCAAGTGCTAAAACATCTTCTTTTAAATTGTCTGAACTGCCCCAATAAGTTTGCCAATCTGATTCCTTTGTGCCTCTGCGTTTATTCTTTTTGCCTTTCAGCGGTGGCTTAGTAGTTTTGAACTTTGCTAGTTTCTTGCCTACGTATTTTTTATCGTTTGTGTTATTAGTAATAATATATACAAATGCCTCGCAATCCTCTGGTAGCGATTCTATTATTTTTCCGTTATGTAACCAATCTGCCATTATCTGCAACTCCAACTATGTACATATTTATTGTGTGTCACATGATCTATGTCCTGCTTATTGACTAACATACCAATTGGCAAATATCCTATTGTGAGTTTTGGGTCTCCCCAATCTAGGCCAACTTTATTTTGTATGTTGTTGTAAAACATCATCATTCGTATTTGCAGTTGCGAGTATGCAGTTGGATCTTGATACGAATCATCACCTAGCCAAGCATACACACCGTTACACATCTTGCTAGTAAGTTGTATTTGGTCTGCAGGCACATCTATATCCTTATCTAAAAATACTTCAAATAAATGTTTGCCCACATGCGGATAGTTCATATATAGTTCTCCAAACTTTTTTTGTGGAGTAAACAAATTATATGATTCGATAGGCAAGTCTACACCGCTGTCTTCACAAGCAAATAAAAATCTTTTTGTATTTCTATTTTTGTTTAGTTGTAAATTTTCTAAGTGGTGTATTGTGTAATTAAAGTCCTGTAAAAGTTCTTTTAATTTGCCTGTAGCAGTTCCGTGATACTTTGGAAAGTTTATATGCAGGGTGTTTAAATCATCTGTACTATTGCTGTCTAGTAAATTAGGATAGTTGGTTTTGATATCTTGTACTATAGATTCAAGTTTGTGTTTTATGTCTTGTTCGCTTTCGTTAAAATTATAAAATTGTGTTCTACTAACAACAATGTTTTCTTGTTGCTTTATGCGATTATAAAATAATTCTGAAACACTATTGTCATATAGTTGGTAGGTTAATGTAAAGTCAGCATTAGTACCTAAGTGTATGTCTAATAACATTATGCATTCACGTATTCTGTATCTGTGTTGTAACTTGTGAAGCCTCCTTCCTTAATTACATACAGCACATCATTTACTCTGCCACTTAGTTCTTCCCTATGTGATATAAGCATGATATTTTTATTTTGTTCTCTGCTCATTTTTTTGAGTATGCCCAGTGCATTCTCAACCCCTGTAGCATCTAGTCCGCTGTCAATAAGTTCGTCAATACATAAAAAGTTCATTGGATGATTGAGACTTTCAAATATATCTCTAAATGCCCAACTTAAACTTAGTATAAGCCTGTTACGTTCACCTCTACTTAAATTATCAAAGTCTAAGTCTCTGCCATATTCTGTAATCTCTGTGCTTAGATCACTGTTAAACTTGACATCATGCGGTAACCCAATAGCATTCAGATAATGTGCAAGTCTGTGATTCAAGTAAGCAATGTTTTGATCAATAATACGTCTACGAATAAAACTGTCTTTGCTTGTTAGCAGTTTATACAGGAACTCTTGGTGATCTTTTAGTGCTGTGAGTTCGTTAATAGTGTCCCAACTTACTTCCTGTATGCCTGTATCTTTCATAGATTCTATCTGTTCAACATAGGGATTTTCTTCACTGTCTTTGTCTGCAATACTCTGTGTGAGATTATCTAGATTATTACGGTGTGTAAGTGCTTCTTCAAGTGTTTTATAGAAGGTTTGCGGACGTATTTGTACTGGACCAAGCAATTCTACGCCGGTTTTTAACTCGTTTTCTTTGACTACTAAGTTGTCGTTATACGTCTTTTCCTCTGTTATTTCGGTGTTTAAATCGGCCGTATATTCCTCGTGTGTGTCCAAATGGCCTGTATCCTGCCCACAAGCAGGGCATGTACCTTCTTTTGCTTTGACTAAATTTGCTTCTAGTGTTTGTAGTTTTGTATTACTTCTTTTAATACTATTTTCTGTGTTTGTAATATTGCTTACAAGTACATTTAGGTTTGCTTCATGATCTTTTATTTTAACTAAGGAATTGTGCTTGTCTATTTCACTGTCAATATCTAATTCATTTAAATCTGATAATGCATTAGCCATTTCTGTAATTTTAGTTTTTTTACTGGCTTCCCATGCCATACTACGACTTTCTAGTTCTTTGATATTCTTTTCCATCCTAGCATTGCTATCTTTTACTGCATTGATACGAATCTCTTCTTCTTTGATGCTGTCACGAGCATCCTTCATTTTTTCTTTTAGGACTTCTGCTTTTTGTGAAAGTTCTTCAATGCCTAACAACTGCTCGATCATATCTCGCTGGTCGTTGTTTTTCATTCCTAGGAAAGGTTCTGTGTAAGTGTTTAGTGCAACAATATGCTTAAACATTTGATGACTAAAACCAATAACTTTTTCAATATCTTTTTGTGTCTCTCTGCTATCGCCCTGTTGTTCTTGATCTTCGTGTTCTGTGCCATCAACAAAGAATCTTAGTACATTAGGTCGTCTGCCTCTTTCTATACGATACTCAATGCCATTTAGTTCAAAGTCAACACTGACAATCATTCCTTTGCCATTTGTTTTGTTTATAAGATTGTCACGTCTAATGTTAGTTAGTGCTTCACCATACAATGCATAACTAAGTGCGTTAATAATAGTAGTTTTACCTGTTCCGTTTCTACTACCATCGCCACCTAAGTCTAGATTATTACCTAGTACAAGTGTTAAACTTTTATCATCAAACTTTACGCCCTGGACGTTGTTGCCCACACTCATAAAATTCTTTACACTGACATTTTTTAATTTAAGCATATATTATAGATTCTGATAAATGTTGATTAATTTTTCTGTGTCGATTGTGTTGCTTTCAATTGTTTGAAGTTGACTTATAACAATTTGTTCAACACTTTCAAATGAAATTTCACCTGTTTCGTATTCTTCTTCTACTTCTTTAACAGGTACAAGTTGTATTTCTCTACACTTGTACTTGGTCATAAAATTTTCTTTTATAAATGTTGCTTCTTCGTAACTAATATCAACATCTAATTTAATTCTTGCATAGGTATATGCGTCTAAAAATTTACCAGGGTCATCAATTAATTGTACTAAACCACAAGTAACATACTTAGGGCACTCAGGCCAGTTTACATATATTGGCTCCTTGTCCCATTCGAGGAACATGTAGCCACGTTCGTTGTCCTGTGCGTCTGCATAATTATGAGGAAATGCATTACCAATATAATGTATGTTCTCGTCATATTGTCTTTTATGAAAATGACCACTGAACACATAATCTGGATTACGCAACATAGATGCATTTATACCACCGTGGTCTGGCATTTCTATCATTGCATTCATTTTAAAAAACGGTAATTCAAAATGACCAAACATATATTTGCATGTCATCTTTGCAACGGTTCTGTATTCGTTTTCAACTAACCACGGAACAATACCTACATTGCCTTCTTCAAATAATTCGTCTACCATTATAAAGTTAGGTAGGTCACGTGCAAATTCAATACTATTAAGTTCTCTTTTATCTCTGTAGTATAAGTCATGGTTGCCTGTGATAAAATAGACTTTTTCAAATGCATCGTTAAGTTTTTTAAGATCACTTAAACTAGCATTCATAGTAGCAATGTTTATACTTGCTCTGTGATGATGCCAGTCACCTAAAAAGAAACATGTCTCAGCATCTCGTAATTTTGCTTCAGTGATAAACCAGTCTACAAAACTGTTACAATCTCTAAGATGTTGATGACTGTTTTGTTTTAAGCCGTAGTGTATGTCTGTAAAAACCGCGGCTTTGTTGAATAAGTTATCTGTCATAGTTAAGCATCCGAATTAGAATCTTTTGCTTCTTCTCTGTTTGCTTTCATTTCTTCTTCGTGCTTAATTTGTCTACCGTAACTAGGTAAATGTCCGGAGTCGATTAATATGTCGTCTCTGATGTTTTGATTTTTCTTTTCTATGTTCAACACTCTTGTAAAACTGTTTGTTATTGCGGCAGTATAATATGCAAACGGATTGTCTGACTTTGCTTCGTTGAACTGTAAACCAATCATTGCTAATTGCAATAATGCTTGTCCACGCATTTCGTCTACATAAGTATAACCTCTCCAGTTAGATCTCTGACTATATCTCTCAACAAGTTTCAAATACATTTTACCCAACTCGTTAGTAATGCTACCATGGTCCACACTGAACTTACCACTTTTAGGTCCGCCCTTCCAGTGACTGATCGCAACCTCGTCCCAAGAACCATTTATTAAGGCGTAATGCTTAAAAGGTGGAAAGTTTGCTTTTGCTTTTGTTTCTGCTTCGTTTCTAGGATTCTTCTTCCTACCAGGCTCCAATGGAATATGTTCATATGTCATTTTTCTAACAACAACATCTTCATCTGGTATGGTTTCTGGATCAACTAAAAAATCTTTCTGTCTAGGTTTCTTATTTGCAGGTCCTTCGTATCCAGCAACTGCCTGCTGATATGCAAAGTCTTTCATCTTACCTGCTTTGTTTTTCTTAGCATCAAGTATCACTTCATCAGTAATATCGTCTTCTTTATTAATAATAATATCTGGATAATCGTATTGTGGCGATTTAATCCAACAGAATGACATCTTACTTAGATGAATCTGTTTAAGCAAATCTTTATTGTTTAAATATTTTACTTTTGCTGGCATTGTGTCTCCTTATAATTAACCTTTATTATACATTAATTTTTTCAAGTGTCAAGTATAATTATCCATTTCTGGCCAATAACGGCTACTTTATTGATATCGATAAATACATAGTACAATAGGAGATATAATGGCTTTAACAGATAGAGGCAGAAACGATAATTTAGACATAGACTGGAGAGCACGATTACAGGTTATGCGGGCCAATAAGGATGACTTCTTTGGCGGAGAAATAGCCGAAACAGATCTAATGCATCCATTACTTGCAGACCGTGGCATAATGTTCCAGTATCAGCCGAGCATTTTTATAGCCTATGCGGCCACTTACGATACACAGGTATTCCAAGGATCAAATTATCCGTTGCATACATATATGAGTAGTACTCCACCGACATTACCTATACAGGTTCAGTACTCATGTTCAAATCAGGAAGAAGCAAAATACCTATTAGCAATGCTACAATTTTTAAAAGCATCAACTAAGTCACAATTTGGTGAACTTTCAGTTTCAAAAAACAAAGGCGGCAGACCGCCTCCTGTACTGGAATTTAGTTATTTAGGTCCACATGGTTATGACAGAATTCCAGTAATAGTAAATGACGTCAACTTTATTATGATGAATAACGTCGATTACATACCAGTACCTCATCCAACTGTTCAAAGCGATGCTCATGTGAGTGCGTTTAAGTCATACGGCTCTGGAACAACTGGCACAGCCGCAGGAGTCACATATGTACCAACAGACTTAGATATGACAATAACATGCTTGCCTCAGTATTCGCCAAGGAGAATAAGAAGATTGTTTGATCTAGATCAAATGAGGCAAGGCAAAAATATAGGATTTATTTAATGGCAGTTTATAATAAGAATAGTTTTTTAAAAAATGCAACAAACATGTCGTTCTATACAGGATTGAATTATATGAATTTACCTGCAATATCTACTTCAGTATCAGATGAAAGATTTTTAATTACAAAAAAATATTCTAATAGACCTGATTTACTTGCATATGACAAATTTGGTAATTCAGAACTATGGTGGATATTAGCATTAAGCAATTTAGAAATTATCAAAGATCCTATTACAGATTTTAAAGAAGGTACAATTATTAGACTTATTACTCCAGGCCGTGCAAATAAAATAGCAGGCATTTAATATGGCAAACAACACATTAGAAAGAGATGCACTAAGGCAATTTATACCAAAGCAGGTTGCAGACAAAATATTAGAAAATCCTGTAGATGCATATTTTTCGTATACATACAGATTAACATTCAGCATGTTACCATATTCGTTTTATTCTACACCCGAAGTTGACTTGTCTTTTGGTACAACAGGTGTACCGGGTGGTGCTAGAATAGTTATTGCACAAACTGGTGTTACAAAATTTCAAATAGATAACCTACAAATATCATCAGTAGTGTCTAATACTGCTCCAAAAAAACTAAGAGGTAATAGAGTACATCCATTTGTTGCAACCTTTACTTTGACAGAGCCTTACGGTATGTCATACATTGATTTACTGAATAGAACAGCATATGAGTTAAATAAAGACTTACCACAAAGGCCGTCATTACAGACCATGCCATACTTGTTGGAGATAGAATTAATAGGACAAAAGGATCCTATGGGCGAAGAACCAGAAAGTCCAGAACTAGGAGAAGTATTTTATCATACCGCCATTCCAGCAAGAGTAATTGACTTTGGTATAAACCCATCCGCACAGGGCACTGAATACGAAACAAGAGTTGTTCCAATACACAACATGGTACCAATTGCTGAAGGATCAGTTACTACTGTGCCAGAGGACATGACAGTAATTAGCGACGGAACAGTTGCTAGTCTTTTTGAAAATTTTTCAGAACAAATGAATACAAGACAAAACAGTATACAAAAAGTCACACCATCCCAAAAAGAAAAAGGCGTAGGGATTGACACTGGCGTGTATAAACTGGCAGATCACGGTATGCCCAACTTACCGACACTAGGCGAGTTAGAGATAAGTGAGCATTATTTTAATAAGCCACTAGAATCCTCACAACTAAAACCCTTGGCGGCAAAAACAATATCACAAATTTCACAGGACGGTGTTGCTGGGGATGACCAACCCGCAGATGACGGACAAAATAATAAAACATTAAGAGTAGACATAATAAAAGGTGCAAAAGTAGAAGATATAATGATATCATTTGCAAGTCTTAACGATGAATTCTGTAAACTGTGTACTAGATACGACACACCACCAGAAGCAAGTGAACTAGATATCGAAACACTTAAAAAAGACCAAACACAATATATAATACCGCATGTTTATACAACCTCAGAATGGGACGGCAAGTCATTTAAAAAAGATAATAAAATTGCTCTATCATATACATACCATTTAACAGGCAAATTAGATTCCTCTATTGTGATAGATCCTGAAGAACTTAAAGAAGAGGGCGACGGCAAAGACCAAGGACCGTTAAAAAAAGCGGCAGAAGACAGAAGCATTATGAAGTTTTATGCATATCAGTTTACGGGATTAAACGATCAGGTGTATGATGTTGATCTGAAACACGCGTACGGCATAAGATATTTGACACCTGGATATGGTGGTCAACAGTCTAACTACACTTCATCAGCCGCTGTACAGCCAAGTAGTGCGGCTAATAAAAAAGTCAAAGACAGTGAAGCAGGCAAAACAGTAACCACTGAAAATGAAATGTTAGATAAGTTTGTTAAAATAGCAACAGATTTAAAATCAGTTGTTACGTCATTGGCAATGTTGCCAATTACCATAACACAGGATTTACAGGCTCTTGCTACTGGGTTGAAGCCAGATGGTACACAAACAAGTGCTGGAAAAGTTAGACAGTTAAATCAGCGATTGCCTAGTTCACCAATTGCTGTTTTACAAAAGTTAGATACAGTAACAAACTTAACCAGTGAGATCAGTGAATTAAAAGATGGTATTACATCTCTTCAAGAAGAAATAGAAGGTGTAATCAGCGAAACTATTGACAAACAAATTAGTGAGATTATGTCAAAAGCATTTACGCCGTTTGATATAATTGATAGTAAATTAAATAAAATAGGCTCTGGAATAAATGATTTTATTGATAAAGTAGAATCAGTCACAGGAGAGATAGGTTTAGACCAATTCGGTATAAACACAAACTCATTACTCGACGAGGCCAAAGAGGCAGTCGATGAAATAACAAGCAAAACTACTGAAACATCTACAGACACTGACACTACACCGCCTGGTTTTAGCAGTGGCGCAAGAACAAGTATTATTAGTGAAATGACAAATACATACATGGAAGAATATGAATTTGATAGTACTGTCTACGGAAACCAAAGTTTTGAGCAAGGTTCGCCTTTTGGTGAAGCAGATACAACTTATAAAAATATATTGGCTCGAGAAACTGGGTTAATAGGACCAGCAACTACATTTGCAAATAGAAGTATATTCAGTACCATGTTGTCAAATACCAGATTAGGTGCACCTTATATGTTACGAACTAGTTTTGAGGTCAAGGGCGACCCGTATTGGTTAGGTACGCCGACTGGTATAATAAAGGACAAAAAGTTTAAAATGACTCCTGGCGAGGAATTCCAAGGTGATTTGAAATCTGATGTTAAAGAAGCCAGGGAAGAAGCATATGAAAATAATACAGCACCATACGGTATTGGCGAAGTTAATTTATTCTTTGTGTACTTATTCCCAAGAGAATACGACATGTGGGATGATAACCCAAATACTCATACTGGAGAAGTAAAAGATCTCAACATGAATCAGTCGTTCTCAGGCCAGTTTCAAGTTTTCCGAGTAATACATAATTTCAGTGGCGGCAAGTTTACACAAACTCTAGATGCCTTTAAACAGATATACAAAGGTCAACTACCACAAGCAGACATAGACCGAGAAAAACAAGAACAAATACAAGAGCAATTAGCAACCACATTACCAACACCAGGCACTTTGGCCTCAGGAACACAATTTGACGCAGACGGAAATTTAGTTCTTGACAGCGGTAATCTTCTAGAGAATGCTATTAATAACATAAATTTTACCGAATCCGATTTAGTAGCAGGAGGGTATGAAAATCCTCTTACAATTGCTAGTCTAAATGGTGACGGCGGATAAACCTCTCTATATGACCCAGGAGTATAATAAATAGTCTTATGATACCTATCAAATATAAAGAATCACTTAACAATTCACTTAGTAGCGGTGGTACCCTTTTTATTGGCACAGTAAAAAGCACAGATGATCCTACAAGAAATGGATTTATGTGGGTACACATTCCAGAATTAACAGGAACAGATGCAAGTGCTGAAGCACTTTTTATGTGTAAATGGTCATCACCATTTGCAGGAGCAACGCCTCCAAGTTCAATAGACAGCAAAGACTCACCAGAAGTCAGTCAGACCAGTTACGGTATGTGGATGAGACCACCTGATCCAGAAAATCAAGTTGTAGTAGGATTCACAGTAGACAGAGAAACCAAATCAAAGGTCGGTATAGTACTTGGTTGTTTTTTTCAATCGCAACGAAACTTTATGGTTCCTGGTATTCCTGCAGGCAAAGGTATCGGCGGTGCAGTACCAGTAAACGAAGCAAACCTCAATTCAAATATCAAAGATCACAATGTTGAGTACGAAGGCACAATTAAAAATGTTAAAGTTTCTGCTGACAGTCGTGCTATGCATGAATTAGAAAGTGTTATTTTTTCACAGGGGTTGATAGACGATTTTATTAGAGGACAAAGTACAAGTGGAGCCAGGCGAGAAGGCGCCAGTGAAGTATTTGGCATATTGACACCTGGCCCTAAAAATCCCAAAGATCCAAGAAGAAGACACCCAGGTCATCAGTTTGTAATGGATGACAACAACGACAATCCTCATATACGAATAAGAACAGGTGGCGGCAATCAGATATTATTAAACGATGCAGAAAATTTAATTTACATTTCTAACAAAAGCGGCACAGGTCACATCGAAATAGACGGTGAAGGCAACATAGATATTTACGGTACTGGCAGTTACAATGTGAGAACATCAGGTGATATGAATTTAAGGGCAGACAAGGACGTCAACATTGAAGCAGGACAAAATGTTAATATAAAAGCCGCAAATAATTATCCTCATCCGGCTGATGCACAAGAAGTTGAAAAAGGTGTAGTAGATGACGAAGCAATGATGTTCAGCACAATACCGACTTCCCAAGGAACTTTGCAAAACGGTAGTGTAAACATTGAAGGTGTGAAGGATATTAATTTAACCTCCAATGAAATACAATTAGATGCTGTACCTAGAATGTTTACACCAGATGCAAAAACTCTACCAGGAAGCATTAAATTATATGGCAGTAACTTAGTACATGTATCCTCAGCAGAAGTAGTAATAGCCGCAGAATTATCAGCACAACTAAGTAACCCGCCAACGATACCAACAATGAGTATTGTATCACAGCAAGACATAGTTATGCAATCTATGAAAGCACTACATGTAAGTTCGGCTACTGACAAAACATATATTAACGCGGCCAAAGAGGTTGAAATACAAACAACGCCTACAATACCTAAAATACCTAAACTTGTAAAAACAAAAGGCAAAATTTCTACAACAGACACAACTAATACATTGTTGTCATTTGAACTAGCAGGTATATTAAGTGGAGGCTACCCAAAACGAGCAGAGCAGGGCAAAAGTTCATTAACACCATTACTAGCATTTGACGGTAAACTAAAAACAATTATAACAAGATGGGTTGGCATTGAGCCAAGTCCATCCAGGACTAACAAATAATGTCTTTTGTAGATGATTTAATTATTGGTCAATTGGACATTAGTGATACAGTACCAGTAAATTATTGTACACCAAATGCATATTTTCAAGGATTAAATTTTCAAGGTACAGATCACAAAGAAGCAGTCTATAAAAGCAAAGCAGGATCAATACCTAAATTTGATTCAGTTAATAATTTTTCTACAGTAAAAGTTTTAAGTCGGGCAAACGAGATGATTAGAAAATCTTATACTGCACACATTGTTCCTACAAGTATAGAAGATACTACATTTATTGGCTTTGGTCATAAATTACAAGCATCTGAGATTTCAAATCAACTGATTGCATTTAACGATGCTATGGTATTAAAATTAGATCATCCTGATGTGGCAAAAATTATACGAAATAATCATTCCTATTTAAAAGGCACATCGTTAATTAAAAATGGCATCATTGATTATGAAGCGGCTAACAAACCAATTGCGGTATATGATGAGATGAACAATATGTATGTTTACAGTTTGGTAAATGGTGCTAAAGCAGAGTTTATATCTAAGTTACTAGAATTAGATCTACAAATAGCATATAATACCGTTACAGATAAGATTAAAACACCTATCAATGAGAACCAGTTTGTTGCACTAATATCTTTAGCATTTGACATAGGCCATAAGAAATTTGCTACTAGCAAAATAGCAAAGTGTTTGAATAATGGAGATTATCAATGTGTTACTTATTTTATGGAGTTTTCTGAAGTACAACGAAAAAAATCAAAGGGCATAAGCACAGTATTATTCAATAGACGACTTGCTGAAGCCAGTCTATTTAGTAGACTTTAATTGTCTTTGCAAATCCGAAATTTTAACAAACGCTCTATACTTGGCATCTGACTCTTCAGCAACAGATACTTTAAGCATTTTTACTTCTTCTCTAAGTGCATTACACTCGTTGTTTTTTTCAACAAGCATAACTCTCAGATCTTCTTCAAGAGTGTTATTAGTAAATTTTTTTGTTAAGGAATCGGTCATTTGTTTGTTACTACTTTCCTCATGTCTTCAAGTTCGGGTATATTATTTACTGATCTAGCAATATAATCTATTATAAAAACCAGAGCATATTTTTTTGTCTTAGCATTATAAAATCCCAGACTATCAAATTTTCCTCTTCTGTCTCGTTGAATCATAGGGTGTATATAATTTACACCATTTGCAGTATTTAATTCACCTGCTTTTGATTCTAATTCTTTAAATGTAGCAACTATTTTTTTAATAATTCTATCAGTTTTCATTTTGATCCTGTGTTGTTAAATGATACACTTGTATTTAATGACTTGCCTGTATAAAGACTTAAAAATATGATATTTTTTACCAGTTATAATTTACTGTTAA
>WLWF01002438.1_pt1 | contig 13482 bp, 7 predicted proteins | sample 6718331 | NCBI WGS metagenome assembly WLWF01 (sample SAMN12718692, study PRJNA515312) | sponge metagenome | isolation source: marine sponge | host: Mycale hentscheli | place: New Zealand: South Island, Marlborough, Capsize Point | collected 2003-05-01
TGCCCGCTGCTTTGTATAGTGATCCAATTAGTGAGCAGAAAATCAGTCCACAGCTAGGGGCAGATACAATTCGCTCTGGGGCGCGGGCCATGTTGCTGGCAACAATTGTTGTCCTGACATTCATGCTTATGTATTACCGGTTTTCCGGGATCGTTGCTGATTTAGCTGTTTTGTTGAATATAGTTCTTGTTGTGGCACTGATGATTTCTATCAAGGCGGCTTTTACGTTGGCTGGACTAGCCGGCCTCGTGCTTTCTGTTGGTATGGCTGTCGATGCAAATGTGCTTATCTATGAACGGATGCGAGAAGAACTGGACCGTGGTGCATCTGTTCGTATGGCTATTCGGAATGGTTTTCAACGGGCGTTTTCAACCATCGTCGACTCGAATCTGACAACGCTTATTACGGGCATCGTTCTGTTTTCAATTGGTACGGACCAACTTAAAGGTTTTGCGGTTACTCTGATTCTCGGCCTGTCGCTTAATTTGTTCACAGCAGTTTTTTGCTCGCGGGTTCTTTTTGATCTTGCTGAACAGAAACGGCTGCTCAAGACTCTTTCAATGGCGCGATTGTTTGGAAAAACAAGCTATGAGTTTGTGCGATGGGTGAGGCCAGCCGTTGTCGTGTCACTTATTTTCATTGCGATCGGTCTTGTTGCAGCATGGCAGCGAGGGCAAGGTATCTTCGATATTGATTTCACTGGTGGTACCAGTGTGCAGGTGGCGTTTAAGGAAGACCAAGGGCTTGATATTTCATCTGTTCGAGAGGCAGTTTCAAGCCTGCCTGATGTTGCCGTAAGTTCAGTAACAGTCGGAGACGTCCCAGCAAATCTACGATATAAGATCGATACGTCGGAGCGAAGTGGCGATGCAGTTGAGGAGATGCTTCGAACTTCCTTCCCGGGCAGATTGGCGACGTATTCAATGGGCTTTGGTGAAATCGTGTCAACCGCGGACAAGTCTTCTGGCGATTTGCAGGGGACACAAGGTTCTGAGGCAAGTGAGGATGAAAGTGACCCAAAAACGAGTGAAGAAAGTAGTCCTCAGGATCTCGAATCATTGAGTACTGCTGTTGAACTTGATTTCCCACAGAAGATTAATCAAGTAACTCTGCAAGAGACTATCGAGCAGGCTTTTAAGCAAGCCGGCCACGAGGGGGTTGCTTTTGAGTTGACATCACCCGGAATGCAAACACGAAAGAAACCGTATCGCACGTGGTCGTTGTCTACATCACTTGCTCCGGAGGATACTCGTAAGGTGTTGGAGCAAGTTGCGGGCCAGTTGGCCAGTACGCCAATTTATCTTTCGGCGAATTCAATAGGTGGGAAAGTCGCCGGCAACACAAAGGTGACAGCGGTTTATGCTCTTTTGGCCAGCCTTGTTATGATTGTCGCGTACGTCTGGTTGCGATTTCAAAATGTGGCATTTGGATTGGCAGCAGTCGTCGCATTGCTGCATGATGTTCTTGTCACCATAGCGTGTATTGCACTGAGTGTTTATGTTGCCCCGTATTTAGGATGGGCACTTGTCGATGATTTCAAAATCAGTCTTGATGTCGTTGCAGCGCTGCTGACAATCGTAGGTTTTTCGATCAATGACACAATCGTTATTTTTGACAGGATGAGAGAAATACGCGGTAAGAGTTCAGCTGTCTCTGCCGAGATGGTCGACCGAGCTATTAATCAGACCCTGAGTCGAACAATACTTACGTCGGGAACAGCCCTGTTGGCAGCCATCATTCTCTACTGTTTAGGAGGGCAAGGTATTCATGCCTTCGCTTTTGCAATTCTCATAGGGATTATCAGTGGTACGTACAGCACAATTGTGATCGCATCGCCGATAGTACTTTGGTTGCAAGGAAGTGTAGGAAATGCGGCACCCGTAAAGCGTGAGGCTTTAGCGGAGCCACTGTGATGACGCTCTTGTGAATCCTTGCGGTTCATGCTGATTGTGCAGGATCCTGGAGAGTTGTTAGGCAATCTTTCTGACGAATAACATTTTCTTAGAACGCTTACCGTCAATAAATGTCCCATAGTTACGAGTAATCGTGGTTCACGATTCTAGGCGTTTTCAATTGCAAGGATGCAGCAGTTGGGCAGGTTTTCTTGTGCCTGTTCAACGCAGTCCCCAGCCTCTTTGTGGTGAAAGCATGACAAGCCTCGTTCAAATCTTTCGGTTTCTTGTTGGTTTAGGAATGGTTGTGGCGGGTGGCTTTGTTGCTGCGCCATTTATCTCGTCAGTTGTGAGTACTGTGTCCCGTGAAGTAGTCACGCAAACTCCTCGTGAGCAAACGAATCCTTTTGGCAGGGACAAAACATCACAGTCGGTACCGAATTCCTTCACGGTTCCTGGAAAAAGCCCACAAGGAAGTCGCGTTATTCGACAGATTAATAACCCCACAGAATCAGGATTAAGTCGACTAGAAGAAATACCATTACCTTCACAGCCTCAACTTATCACTCCCGAGAGAATGCCAGCACATTCGCTGGGCAGCGCACCGCCGGGCATGTATGGTGCATATCGTACGACCGTTGAAATGCCCCCACCACCGCTTCTGGACGGGTCGCACGCTGTCGCGTCGCATCGGCTCCAACTGGCTAGAAAGAAAAACATAGGCCCGCATCGGGAAATACCAGATTCAATTCCGGAACGGTATCGTGTACAGGATGGAGACGATTTAACAGGCATTGCAACTCGCCTTTATGGTCATCCGCAAGCAGCATCAGCCTTGTGGCAGGTAAATGCTGATCGGCTATCGAGTCCAGAAGTTCTGCCGATTGGCTTTGAGATGATCGTGCCACCTGCATGGCGTGTCTTTGGTAAAGGAGCGGCATACGAAGGTACTCGTCGCATTGAGCCGTCTGATATGACCGGTACAAAAAGTACCTCTAACGTGACTGTGCATTCGACGTCAATGCAAAGTAGGGCGCCAAGCCAAAGAGAGAAGAGTTCCGATGGTGCAGGTGGGCCGTGGCTTGAAAGTCCACCAAAACTGCAGCCAGTTCACCCCCAGGACACAGCCAGCAAGCGTAGTCGTGGCACGATTCGCGTTGCACCTGGTGAGACGTTAGCTTCGCTTGCTCAACGAGTGTACGGAAACACACATATGGCAGATGCAATTTTTGATGCGAATCGAGATCGTTTGCGAAGCCCTCTATTACTTGTACCCGGCACAGAATTACGACTTCCGTGATAAATAAGGGAAAGCCTTAGCTGCTTTTTCCATATGTGATCACACGGGTTGCATAGATTAATCTAGGCCTTGTTAATTGTCTCCCGACAATGTTTCGCTGATAAACCACGCACACAATTGCAGTGGAGTACGATTTCCTGAGGGAAGAGATGCGAGTTTGTCTGCGCGGAGGCTCGAACGTATTTCTTCGAAGACAAGTGGGCCCGTTTTAGGCTGGTTCGGTGAAAGCTTTCTTTCACTTTGCTCCTTTGTCCCATTTGCTGATTCCTTAAACCAACTCGTAGGACGTGCGCCCTTTAATCGCTTAAAAAGTTGATTTGATTGGCGATCGTTGCTTCCAGCAATGATCATAATTGGAAGGTGTTCCAATAAGGGTTTCACTTCACGTTCGCCAGAGGTTGTTCGAACGTTAAGAGCATTCGTGATAGATATTCCCTGATCAGCCCAGACAGGACTAATTAGAATGACAGTTTGAACCTGTTGTCCCTGTGGGCCCTGCGTGTTCGGAATCCAGTTCCAGTCGGCTACGGCCCATGTTGCGGCGAGTGTGCCACCAAGTCCTGATCCGATAACGCAAAGTCGTTTGAGATCGATGTTACCCTCGGCCTCTTTCTCTACAAGCCAATTTCGGATGGTTTCGAGATCACCTTTGAGATTGGCACTTTTTCGGATTCTGCCACCACCACTTGCAGGAATCATGCGTAGTTGATTCAAAAGAAGCCTTTTCTTTGAGACATCGAGGTCTGTGTTTTTGCTGCCTCCGTGACCCCGTAGATCAGGAACTGCAACTGCACAGCCTGCTTTCTGTAGGCCAGATGCTAGCCTTCGCACAGTTTTTTCCGAGCCACCGATGTCGTGTACAAGAATAACGGTGGCGGTCGCTTTTCCTTGCGGTGGATAATACATCAGTTGAAGAGGAACCCCATCAGATGTCCTGAGGCTCTTGACTTGCTCGACAGTTGGGGTTTTTATCCCAGAGTTTTCATCAGCACTTTGTGCTGTCATCGTCCAGCAACTACATGCGATGAGACAGAAAAGCATTATTTTCCTATGGAAGAGTTGCTTGTAAAGAATCCTCCTAGATGTCTCAGTGAGATGGCAATGAGATTCTTGAACAAAACCATACCTGCCAACAGCGAGCTGTTTTGGTCTCTTATTCTGAAAATGACAGTTAAAACTAGTAGTTTTTTGGGTGAAGCGGATCATAGGAAGGCGTCCGGAAGAAAATATTGCGAGAAGGAAGGTATAATTTATCAAAATATGAGGCGGTTGTAGAGTTTTTTGTGACGGGCTGTTTCTAATGAAATTTCATAGTTTCTCATCATCGAAGAACGGTTCGCCGTCAGCGCAATCCTCGCCTCCACCAGTTCCTGCATGCAAGGATGTCCTGCCACCTCAAGTACCCAGTGTTGTGAAAGACAATCGATTGAGAAAGCAGGGCGGACGCTCGGGATGGTTCGTAAGCCTTGGACTGCATGGTGTTGTATTACTCTGTTTGGCAGGTATTACGATCGATCCACAAATTATTCATGCTCCGGCGATTCAGATTGAGCAACCAATTTCTGAGCCAGAACCAGAGTTTGTGTTCGAACCCGAAGAGTTGGAAGTTTCTGATGTGGACCTGAAGGAACTCGGTGCCTTAAGTGAGCGAGGTGTGACGGTTGCAGAGGCAATATCCTCAAACAAAGCGGATATCCCTTTCATTCCTCCTCCACAAAATATGCTTGTAACGAAAAGTGTTCGTATTGATCCCGTAACGTTTGAGTCCATGGGGCCAAATGAGGTAGATCAACTTATTGAGACAGTGGTTGGTGTGAATGTTGGGGTGGCAGCAACTGGAGCAAGTGGTGCAATTGATCGCCTCAGTCTTGAAATTGCCCGCTCGCTTGAAGATGCTCCAACAACAGTATGTTGGGTGTTCGACCAGTCAGTGAGCCTTGCAGGCCAGCGTCAGGAAATAGCGAGTCGGTTGAAACGAGTATTTCGTGAGTTGAGTCACGATAGTGAGGGGGGCACACCGGCAGGCTTGACGAACCTTGTTTTGGCATACGGCCAGCGATTTCAATTTATTGTAAATAAGCCAACGCGTATTTCTGCTGAAGTTGTTGAAGCGATTCAAGGAATTGAGGTCGACAATAGTGGTGTTGAAAAGACATTCACGGCGATTCGTGCTGCCGCAGAGCGCCTGAACGCCATCCGTCGGGTTGGTCGTTCAAATGGAATGATTGTTGTCTTTACGGATGAGGTTGGTGATGATCAGTCTCTTGCTGATCAGGTTGCGACAGTTTGTCGTCGATTGGGTGTTTCTGTATGTGTTGTTGGTGTGCCAGCTCCTTTTGGGCAGCGGTTTATTGAAATGAAGTATGTTGAGTTCGATCCAACATATGCGTCGGTGGAAGATTGGGCAGTTGTTGAGCAAGGGCCAGAAACGCTGTTTCCAGAAGCAATCCACATCAGCGACAATTTGCTTTCGAATGAGGCAATCGATTCAGGATTTGGTCCTTTTAGTTTGTCGAAACTTTGTTACCAAACGGGTGGTATTTATATCGCCGTCCATGCGAATCGTAATCTGCAGGGCCGTGTACCTGATCGAGCGACGGCACCAATGTCTTCGCGTATCCGTTACTTTTTTGACCCAGAGTTGCTTCGTGATTATCAACCAGACTATGTCTCGGCTACAAAATTAAGGCAGAAAGTAGCATCCAATGCAGCAAAGCAATCACTTGTTACAGCAGCAGCAGCAACAAATCTAAAGCCGATGGTCTCTCCTGAGACAGTATTCCCAAAAAAAAGTGAGGGTGAATTAGCCAGCCTTCTTTCTTTAGCTCAAAGAAGTGCAGCTGTTTTGCAGCCAAGAATCGATGCAATCTATAGACAGCTTTTGCGAGGGCTTCCGGATAGAGAGAGTATTGAGGAGGAACGTTGGAAAGCTGGGTTTGACCTTGCGATGGGCCGAATCTTGGCAATGAAGGTTCGGACAGATGCGTATAATCTCATGCTTGCTCGTGCGAAATCTGGCATGCAATTTCAGAGACCCAAGAGTGATACGTGGGTATTACGTCCGAGCGATGTTGTAAATGTGGGTTCACGAACTGAAAAATTTGCAGATCAAGCTCGCCAGTATTTACGTCGTGTAATCGAAGATCATCCAGGAACTCCTTGGGCATTCCTCGCGAAACGCGAGTTAGGCCAGCCGCTGGGGTATGCGTGGGACGAAATTCACACAGGCATTAATAATCCTCCGAAGCCACGGCCACCGGGCAACAACAATACGCCTATGCCTCGTGACGATAAGCCTCGGTCGCTTGGTCCACCGATGCCGAAGCGTAATCTTAAACGAATCTAGTTAGTTTGCGTTCGGGTCATAAAACCAGATTATTTTCGCACAAGGTAGAATGGTGTTGTCGCCTGTTGTGCTCAGTGGTTGGCAAGTGGAGTGAGCCGTTCTTCTTACAGGCGCAGGCACGTTGATTTTTTTCGATCAATAGCCCGGTTATGAACCGCACTGAATGAGGGAATATTGTTCTAATAAATCAGATTTTCTTCAGCAAAATGAGCTCGGCTTTCATAGGCATGAAAGCATCGCGAAAGACGGCTCGCTAGAATCCGTAAAAAGAGTCCACGGAATTGTTGCTCTGACTGGTCAGTTGTTGGTATGGCGCTGTCTGCTGGAAATGTAAAATCTTCCATTCTCTTATCAAAAACAATGAGGTCATCTTCGATGTCATGGACCTGCATATGAATAGTTGTTCTTCCACGATATAGTGTCGACCCTTCATGTAACGAGAAGTGATCAAGGTCGATTCCAACAACAAGATCGGCATCAACAGATTTCCCAAGAGTCGAATAATCGACCCAAGCATTTTCATCAATCCATCGTGATACTTCTTGCTGACTAATAATTTTTACACCACGAACATTTTCACGAATGTTCGTACCAATGCGTTCTGCAAGTTCACGAGCGGTTCCAGCGTCTGTGAACTCGAGTTCAACAATTGGTTTGCACACAACCACCACATGCTTTCCGCGAAGTCCACTATATTCAGCGGCAACATCTTCTGGGTGGAATAGGTAGGCAACAGTCAGTATGGTTGAGCAGCCACCTGCGTTTAGAATGATCCCACATCCTAAAACGAAGATCCAGACAGACTGATTGATGGTACGTCCGGACAGTACGTTCATTGCGTTTCCTCGTGAGATAGAGCCATAGCTTTGCTGCGGGTAGGAGAGGCTAGCGAGATAAGTGTTTTGATCTCAACGGCAGTTCGTTCATAAAGGCATAAATAGCTCCGTTTTTGGAGTAGCAGATGCCAGTGGTTTTGTTTGGCGTGGTAGACTGGAGAAAAGAGGGAGCCTTGCTGTGGGGTTCTACTCAAAGGAACAGGGCTCAAAGGCGTGTATGTAGGATCGTGTATTATATTGAGCGATGAAGATTAATGACGGACTCTCAGGGTTTTCAACCGACGTTTCTTGTGGGCTGCCATCCAGCTGGGATTGGCAGCAGCCAGTCATCATTGGTGTGTCCGGTGGTGCTGATAGCATGGCCCTCTTGTTCAGCCTGGCGGAGCTTTCGAAGTTAGAGGAAAGTCCATCGGTAGCTGTGGCCCATGTTGAATATGATCTCCGGCCGGAGGCCAGTGTTGATCGGGAGTTTGTTGTTCAGCATGCCGAGCAGCTTGGTTTTCCTTGCTATTGGAAAAAAGTCTGCGTTCCAGAAGCGTCAAGAGCACAGCAGGGTGTTGGTACTGAGGCAGTAGCAAGACAACTTCGCTATGACTTTTTTACTCAGCTGGCATTTGAGATCGGCGCAAGGCACGTTGCTGTAGGTCATACCCGTGATGATCAGGCGGAGACAATTTTGCATCGTCTTCTACGTGGAACTGGGCTTGGAGGGGTGGCAGGTATGACAGGGGCCCGTGAGCTCTGCGAAGGAGTAAGTTTGGTTCGTCCGTTATTAAAAATAAGGAGACATGAGCCGCGAGAATTTCTTGAAGCAATTGGACAAGAGTGGCGGGAAGACGAGTCCAATAATCAAATTTATTTTGCTAGAAACTTTCTTCGTCATCATGTGTTGGCAGAGGCTGAATCGGGTCCGTATCCGGCTGCCGTAGAGGCTTTAGTGAGATTTGGAGAGCAAGCAAGCGTTGAAACATCTTCTCGTTTAAGGATAATTGAGGCACTAATTGAAAAGAGTATTGAGCAAAAGTCCGATGGTGAAATACTCATTCATCAAAAATGGATCGGAGATGATCCGGATATCATGCCTGAGGCATTGATTGAAATTTGGAAAAGAAAAGGCTGGCCGCGGCAGGGCCTTTCCAGTCGACACCTCAAGCAGTTAACGGAAATGATTTTTTGTGACAGCTTGACAAAAAATACTGTTCCGAATGCAGTCGATCTGCCTGATGGAATTCATGCTCGTCTCACGAGTAATGGTCTTTCAATTCAAAGAAATGAATAACAGAATTTCTGCTTTCTAATGACACAGCAGCCAGAGACACCATGCAGAATGTCTTGCTCCAGTGACGCATAGTCTCTCAAAAGGTAAGGTTTTCCGCGTTGTGGTTATTGTGCCCTGGTGGCCTGCCGTGTTCTGGTGGCCTGCAGAGGCTAGTCAATAGTTGTGGTTTGCGGGGGACGGGGTGTTTCCGTGAACGCATTGGTGTCTTGACCGACACGAGTCGTCACTTCTATCGTCCCTCATCTTCGTTTTATTCAAGCAGACGCTTAATTTTATAGGGTTGCGTGTGAACAGTCTCTCAGACTTGCTTTGGTCGCTTGTCCGTTGGGCAATCCCTCTTACATTTGCGGGAGTTGTGGCAGCAGTAGCTGTTGGGACAAGCCGTATCAATGATGAGATTTGTGTACGCGTTGAAGATGTGCTTGCTGAACGATTTCCCAGTCTGCAGGTCGATGTGCAGCAAGCAAGCCTTAACGAAGGGAAAGGGATAGTGGTTCATGGGCTGTCGCTTATAGACAAGACCATGCCTGAGAATTGGCAGCAGATTTTGCGAGTCGATGAAGTGCATCTCGCATGCGATGCCACGTTAGCAAATCTTGCAATGGGTCAGCCAGTAATCGAATCTATCAGAGTGGTTCGGCCGACACTGCATGCCGTCCATTTTCAAGATGGCACATGGAATATTCAAAAACTACTTGGGAATTCAGGTGCAGATGTTGCCATTCCAATTTCTGTTGAAGCGGCCACAATACTTTATGAAGATGTTGAAACGTCTTTTCAGGAAACATTTCAACAAGGGCGGCTTGAACTAGAGCCAGGGATAGCTGATAGCCAAGGAGAAGTGTGGTCAAAAATACATCTCAGCCTTAATGGACAGACTGTTGAGCACCTTACGGTTTCCGGGGCAGTGTCTCTTGCTGAAAAGCGGTTTGAGTTGGAGGCAGTTCTTCAAGAATTTGATTTTCAGCCACGACTTTTTTCTCTCAGCCCAGTGCAGTTCCTTGACGATGCGTGGTGGAAGGAGACAGCCGATAGCCTAAGCATGCGGCTCTCACTTTCATTGTCTGCCGCTGGATCCATGGACGCTCTTGCTGAAACAATATTTGATGTTCGCGGTCACGTGACTAATGGACGTTTTGAACACCGGCGTCTACCTTTTCCATTAGCTGATATCTCAGCAACATTTACGGCTAATCAGAGTGGGTTTGAAATACAGTCCATCGTTGCCCAGTCAGGTGGGTCACGTTTTCAAGGTTTTGCAAAAGTTGACGGATGGTCAAAGCAGTCTGATTTCGAATGTCTGCTTGAAGCGGAGCGGCTCGTAGTTGGTAGACAATGGCAACCATTTTTGCCACCGGAATGGTTAGGTCATTGGCAAAAGATACTCCCGCAGGGTGAGGTTGATGTTCGTGCCGAAGTTCATCGAAAGAATGGTTTTACAACACCTAATGTATCGCTGCGATGCCGCAATATTGCACTGACTCATTATCGATTTCCATACCGGCTCGATAGGACGGTTGGTACTGTAATCCTCGAAAACGAAGAGCTCACAATTCATCTGACGGGTCAGGCCGGTGGGAATCCTGTTCAAGTGAATGGCGTGATTCAATTGACAGATGCGGGTACGGTAGGGCATGTTGAGGTGCGCGGCAGAGACATGCCAATCGATGAACGATTGTTGACCGCTATGCCCGCCCGAGGAGCAGAGATCTTAGAGCGTCTTCATGCTGATGGAACGTTTGACTTTGTTTTTCGACAAGAACGATCTCCCAAGTTTCCAAAAGGACACTCAAATTCACTCAACATCAGGCTTAGGGACTGCACCCTCAGAGATGTCAGGTTTCCCTATCCACTGACAAATGTGCAGGGGTCTGTGCAGATGGTCGAAGAAGATTGGTCGCTTACGGAAATAACAGGCCGAAACGATACAGGAATTGTTCATTGTTCAGGCCATCTTGACCGAAGCGCAGGAGAGCAAGGCGTGCTGACGCTGGAGTTGTCTGGTCGTGAGGTGGTGTTGGATCAAGAACTGCGAGATGCACTTCCTGCCAGTGTTGGTCGATTCTGGGACGACCTTGCGCCGCGAGGAAAAGCAGATTTTGTTGCAACTGTAAAACATACTGTTGGACAAAAAAAGACAGAAGTGATCCTTGATGCAACTCCACACGCAAACACCGTGTCGATCGAGCCGGCTTGGTTTCCATATCGCTTAGAGCAGCTACAAGGCAGGCTTAGCTGGAATAACGGTCTTCTACAGCTTTCTAGGTGGCGGGGTGTCCATGCCCGCACAACAGTTTCTACAGAAGGAAACTGTCGATTTTTGCCGGATGGAAGCTGGCATGTGTCACTTTCCCATCTGTCAGCTGACCGGTTTCGGGCTGACCACGAGTTATTGCGTGCTTTGCCGAATGGTTTGCAGGATGCATTATCAACCGTAGGTCCGAGTGGATTGCTTTCAATTGATGGTAGCCTCGACGTTTACTCAACGAACGCTGAGCACCAAGGTGACGTGACGAAGCGTCGTTATGCGGCTTCCTGGAACTGCCACCTTGATGTTGAACAGGGATGCTTTGACGTTGGCGTGGCACTGAATAATGTCCATGGAGGCTTAAGTCTTCAGGGAAATACTGACGGACAGCGGTGGTCGGCTGTTGGAGAAATAGATTTAGATAGCGCGATCTGGCGAGGCGTTCAGCTCACTCAGGTGAGGGGGCCGATTCTTATGGATCAGTCAGGAGTCCGATTTGGTGCCATGGCGATGTCAAACGGCATAACACCTCGTCGACTTTCCGCAAAGGTAGCTGGAGGGGAAATAGAAGTTGATGGTATGGCATCCTCTTCAGGGCTCGGCGGGTTTACGGTTGCAGCCTCCCTTGCCAATGCAGATCTTGAGCGACTTGCGTGCGATTCCCATGGAACGCCTCATCGTTCTAAAGGGAGGGTTTTTGGGTCTGTTGAGATTAGTGGTACTCGCGCAGGAACACACTCGCTCCGTGGTCATGGTCAATTGCGAATTCGGGATGCAGATGTTTATGAACTTCCCCTTGTAGTAGCAATGCTTAAGATGCTCCGAGTGAAATCACCTGATCGGAATGCTTTCGGCTCAAGTTTTATTCAGTTTCGTATTGCAGGCCCTCATGCATATCTTGATGAAATTGAGCTAGCCGGTGATGCGATAAGTCTCGTTGGGAATGGAGAAGTTGGTTTTGATGGTGACGTTCAGATGACTTTTCGGTCAATAATGGGAGATGCAGAGGAGCAGCTTCCAGCGATGAAGCGAATGCTTGGCGGTGCCAGTGGGCAATTTCTCCTACTACACGTCGACGGATCTCTGGGCTCACCTGAACTTTCGACTGAAGCGTTTCCTACACTTGCTGCGGCAATACAAAAGTTGCAGTCGCAGCGGCAAGAAAAGACAAGGCCTCGGCGGACGGCTAGTTGGCCGGCCCAGCCGGAAGTAGGTGGTGCAAGTGATTTATAGCTGTTGTAGTAAGTTTCACCGTGGGATGTGCGACAATTGTGTTGTGTTTCTGATCGGCTGCTTAATGAGGTGAAAAGTAGTAGTATTACTTTGGTTAATTGTACGGTAAGCAGAATTTTTTTAGGAGCGGGATGAAGGTGATGCAGGATGATAGAAACATTCGTCAAAGTCTTTCATTTGTAAAAATGCATGGCCTCGGTAACGACTATATTTATATCGATCGGTTCACTGAATCGGCGTCATTTGATCCAGCCGCTCTTGCACGACTGCTTGCGGATAGGCACCGAGGCATCGGTGGAGATGGTTTGATACTTGTTGAACCGTCGGATAAAGCGGCAGCAAGAATGCGAATGTTTAATGCAGATGGCAGTGAATCTGAGATGTGCGGAAATGGCATAAGATGCGTCGGGCATATAGTTGTCTCACGTGGCTATGCAACAACTGGTAAATTGACCATTGAGACTGGACGAGGAATCTTGGATCTTGTCGTATCACCGTCAAGTTCGAGGCTTAGTCAAGTCCGGGTTGATATGGGACAGCCACTACTTGAGCCAGATGATATTCCAGTTGACTCTTCTCTTGTGAAGGGCCCCGTTATTGATTTTAGTTCAGCAGTTATCGGTAATCATTCAGACTGGTGGGATTCGGCGAGCTTAGACGCTCGCATGACGTGCGTTTCGATGGGCAATCCCCATGCAATCTTTTATTGTGGTGATGTTGAAGAAGTCCCGCTGGAAACCGTTGGGCCAATCATTGAAAATCACAGTTTCTTTCCTCATCGGGTGAATGTCCATTTTGTCGAGTGCCAATCAAGTGATCGCGTGAAGATGGTGACATGGGAGCGAGGGAGCGGGCCCACTCAAGCATGTGGTACCGGCGCTTCAGCGGTATGTGTCGCCGGGAGGCTCACTGGCCGTACTGATGAAACAATAAGGGCAGAGTTGCCAGGAGGGGAACTGGAGTTATCTTGGGATGGGCACGGTTCCGTCTTCATGTCTGGGCCTGCGGAAGAAGTTTTTCAGGGGGTTTGGGAAGGTTTGGTTCCTGAGTCGGTTGGTTCTCGAGGTGGCTAGCGTAATCTGAGATGTGTAGTTTCTCCTTATTTCTTGAAGGTGTCAGTTAACTAGTCAAATATTCGGCGAACAAAAAGCCGATAAGTTTTGCCATGAAAGTACAATCTCAACTGGCTATTGGTAGCTGCTCTCTTGTAGCGGCAGCTGTTATTAACCGATGGCTCGGAACGGTACGCTCTCGGGTGCAATATGGTGATCGATTAGTAGATCCTGTTCACCAAGATTTTCGTGGTCCAAAAATATATGTTTTTTGGCATGAGAATATTTTGTTGCCA
>WLWF01002440.1_pt1 | contig 13453 bp, 11 predicted proteins | sample 6718331 | NCBI WGS metagenome assembly WLWF01 (sample SAMN12718692, study PRJNA515312) | sponge metagenome | isolation source: marine sponge | host: Mycale hentscheli | place: New Zealand: South Island, Marlborough, Capsize Point | collected 2003-05-01
TATTTTCATGAATGGAAACCTATTTTAAAAGAAATTCCTAGTCATACTAACGATGTGCTTATTACTGACACACACAAAATTAGTATTGGTTATTTTGCAAATGGCTGGATATTTAACGATAACGATTACTCTGGAATAATAACTCACTGGATGGAATTACCTGAGCCTCCTAAATGACCAAATGGATTTCTTTGGGTATTGAATATCCACCTATCTTTAAAAAAGTTTTGGTAACTGACGGAACTAATCTTGCAATTTATTCATTAAGACTGAGAGATGGGTTTAAATTCTGGTATTCGCATGATAAAAAAAAATTAAAAGGAAATGTTTATCACTGGCAGTTTTTACCAGAATTACCTAAATAAAATATAAAATAAATAATTACATATTCAGAGCAAATATCAATATAAGAAATATTTTTATTATTTAATGATTTTGCTCCGATTTTATGCATACTCCATTCTTTAAGATTTAATAATGAAAATATTTATTGTCTTTAAAAAGTGTGAAAGAATAATCTATCATTTTTAAAAAATCAACCTTAAAAGGAATTAATATGCCATTGGTCAAAGGCAAAGCCGCTAAAAGTAAAAAAGGATTCAGTGAAAATGTAAAAAGAGAAATAGAATCAGGTAAACCACAAAAACAGGCTGTCGCAATAGCTTATTCACAAGCACGTAAAAAAAATAAGAAAAAGAGAGCTAAAAAATAGCTCTCTTAAATAATTATCTTGCCCGTCTGGCTGCAATAAATGCAGTAGCTGAATAAGTATTTAAACTAAATCCTGCTTGAGCAACTAAATAAGCTGTCGTTGTAGAAGCTAATGTAATTCTAATTGTTGGAACCGGTGATGCTGGATTACAATTAACTAAACCGCCTGCTCCAGTTGAAAATTCATAATTGAAATTAGGATCAAGTGTTGCACTTGTTATACTGATAGATGCTAATGCATAAGCTAAATTTGTTGCAGCGTTTCCTGCAAATGCAACGGCACCCCAAACATCCCAGTCTCCGGCAGTGAGTGATATACTTACAACATTAAGTGATACACCATTGCTCAATGATTGAGGCGTAATTTGAGAAACAGCTATATATTCTCCAAGTTGGCCGGCACTTGCATTGTCATTTGTAGCAGTACAGGTAATACCAGTACCTGATGGAAGTCCCGTACAGTTTGTCAGTGTGCCTGATTGTGGTGTTCCTAAAATTGGTGTTGTCATTGTAAAGTTGGTTGCAGCAATTCCGCTCGGTAACGTTGTGCTAAAAGACGGAACCCCGCCAGAACTACTACTCATCACTGCGCTATTTACTGATGAAATACCGCCTATTACATTAGCGCTTGGAGAATATAATATTTGATTGATAGTAGTTGTTGATGGATAGGTTGCGCTTGACCAGGTGGGTGTTGCAGCATTACCGGACAATAATACCTGACTAGCTGTCGATGTACCTGCCAGCACATTAAATTTAGTTGCGTCAGACCAGATTATACCACCGGCGCTTGCAGTATTATTTGCATTTGTTCCACCGTTCGCAAGCGATAAAGGCAAGTTTATTTCAGTCTGAAAATTGTAATCCGCATACCAGGATGCTGCTGTCGTGCCAGTCAATGCAATACAGGTTACAAGTAGAGTGGTTAGTGACGCCATTGCCTGAATGGTATTTCCACCAGAAGATTCTACCGTGACCACACCAGTTGAATTATTTACTATATAAAAAGCCTGACCCAATCTAAGAGTTGATACGACTGGTAAAACAACGGTTTGTGTTGTAGTACCTGTAAAAAATTGCTGATAAGTGCTTCCTACAAGTAGTGTTGTTGTAGCTGCTGCGGTTGGTGTAGTGGTATATGCAGATAAAAAGCTATTAGCTGATAAATTGACATTGGCATCCCATCCGGCAAATTTAGATGCACCAGGCGTTGCTGTATAACCTAAAGTACTTTGCATTGCCGAAATGCTACTATCAGCTAATAATGATACTGCCAGTGTTGTAATGGAGCCTGCTACAAATGCAGCTGAATTATTTACATAAGCATAAGTATTAGCGCCTAAAGTCAATCTTGCAATACCAGACAAATTAGGATAAGCACCAATTAATGCCGCAATTGTAATATTAACTTCGTTGTCTGCATCAGCCGAATCCGCAGCAAAAATAAGATCTGCCGGAACCGGATCAGCTTTTGACGGAAATTGGTATAAACGTTCATTAGCCATTTTGTCTCTCCCTAAACAATATAATCTTTGGCTATTACTTCCAAGCCTGAGGCGGTCACTACCTGTGCGCCTGTATTTGTTACAACAAATCTGAATCCAAATGGAATATTTTCACTGGCAGGAAAAACCAGCATTTCAACCGGCAATCGACAAATAAAATTTAATAGCATGTGCATATTAAATCCTTAAGGCGTATTGTTTAAAGCAGCCCCACGCCATGAAACATTGGTGGCTGTCGTTGTACGTGCTGTACCATTTACCGTTGCACTGGCAAGAATTTGAGTTGCAGCAATAACATATTCCTGACCTGCGTTTAAGTTTTCAGAATATTGGGGATTGCCATATTGATTCAACCAGACTAAATTACCAGCGCCACCGATGTTAATATAATAAGAAACACATAAGATACCATCACTGATAAATGAAACGCCTTGAGTAGCTACATCACCGTAGGCGGGAACAAATCCTAATGTCATCATATAACAACTCCCTGTCGTTAATTTGCATAATACACGGTTTCGTAGACCTTCTCACCTACCATTTTATCATGTAATGCCAATGCCAGAGTCTGAAAAGATTTAACGCCATGAGATGACCAGTCATGTACAGGCCGATCTTTATAAATACCTGATCTGTCATCATATTCTTTAGAATAATTTGAAAGACAATCAATTAATCGCTGGCATTCGCCTTTATCGATATAAGTTACATGTAGCGCCTGACGCATGACTTCAATGCCAAACTGCATTGTTGGAGGGCGTCTCACAACCTGAAATTGTTCGCCTAATTCTTGACCATGACTACGAATATCTTTAAGGCCATTATAATAATCTCTTTCAGCACCATCATGTGGTGCAAAATGGGAATGAACTACTAAACCTTTTCTTGAAGTAAATTGTCTGATGCAATCTATATAATACTTAAACTCTCTGTTATTGGCTTCTATGTAACCTATTATATAAGGATGAATCATATTAACATTGCGTACAAATTGTACTAAACAAATTGCAGTTTTATCATTTACTCCTAAATCCCAAAATGTATATACATTCCTGTCTGGCATCGAAAGATTAAAACCAAATCGATCATTCTGGATCATGAAATTAATAGCATGAGCAAAGTATTTGGTTTCCTGATTGATTTCTACAACGCCGTAATATTCTTGCTGGATTAAATACTCTGGCATTCCAGCACGACGATCTTCTTCAATCATTTCATCCGTGATATAACGATTACCATTTTCATCAACCAGTGTAACGATGCTATCTACACGACAATACCATAATGGATCATCTTTATTATTCTGAATCAAATGATAAAAATGGTTCATCCCGTCAAAAGTAGACTGTCCTATAAGCCAGCCATTATTTTGTCTTAATACCGGTAACATGATATAAAAAACTCTTGGATCTTGAAAAGCAAACTCTGAAAATACTATCCCTCTGGGATTGGTTCCTCTCAATTTATTGGGATCAATATCCGAACCTACAATCCATATGACAGAACCATTTGTCAGTTTAATTTTCATTTCAGCATTATTTATATTTTGCATTAAACGCCTTGGAATCATATCTAAAAATTTAATGCTTCTTAAATCTGGCATTAAAATAGCACCATCCCATAATACTGCGCGTGCTCTGACGTTCGTTGGATAAACCATCATATACAAGCCTGCGCTTTCTATTGCAGCCTCAATGAGAATATTCCAGCTTTCAACTTCTTTTCCTGAGCGCCTTGGACGCTCAACTAAAAATCGTTTTATACCATTAATAAATAACTCTATAGCCATCTCTTCCTGATATAGACGGAAAGGGATATATGGCAATTTTACTTTTTCACCATCTTCAAATGTAATATACAGATTAGCTTTATCATCCCGAGTTAATTCATAACGTGATAATTCCATATTCGTATTGATATCAAATATTTCATCAGATAATTTTCGCGCTATTTTAAGATATTTATTCATTAAAATTTATATACCGATGAATTGCATTTCAAAATAAGTGCCCTCCATTGATGGCTGTAAGTCACTTGAAACACTGCCACCTTGATTCATGCGAAAATCAAAATAATCGCCAGCATTCAATTTAAGAATAGTAGTACCATTTCCGCCTGCAGTAGGTGTGCTGGTAGATGAATAATTACCACTAATAATTACACTATTAATAATGCCATTAACAAAAATATATGCAGCCCATGTTGTAGATGGATCACCGTGACTTATAATCACATTACCATTTGCACGATAATATCCCGTTAAAGGTGCAACATATCGTTTGAAAGTATTATCCCATAAGCTGTAAGGATCAAAATTTACAGTATCAAAATTTATCAATGTATAAATTGAAAGATTATTGGGAATAGTTTGAGGAGTTAATAATGATACACTGGCAGGATAAGCGCGCCTTTGAAGATTGCTATTTGGATTTAATAATATCCAGTTTCCACCATTATACTGAAAAACTGCAAAAGTAAATTGTGCCGCGTCGTAAGGTGCGATTTCAATAGCTGTAGCTACAAATATTGTATTAGTACCAATACTATTAACTTCAAATGTTGCACCCACGGAAGTATTAGTATTTGCAATTAAAACAGTAAAGGTATCACCTTTTGTATATGTCGTATAATTTGGAACCGTGATTTTGATAGCATTTACAGAACCAGTATCCTGATAGTAACTCGTCCTAATAATATTATTAATGTATGAAGGTAGGTTATTTAAAAAGGTATCCAGATTCTGCGGCACTGCATTAAGCGTATCATAATACCCAATAAGCCTTGCGCCATCGGTTCCTGGTGACTCATTGGCTAACATTGACTGCAATACCGATGCACTCGGAATAGTTGCAATTTGTGCGGCGACTACTCCAGAACCGCTTCCCACCCAAAAAAAGTTTTGGGGCAAAGGTGGCAATTGTGTAAAGGGTGACGCATTCGGAAGATATGTATTGATAATATAAGATAAATTTCGTTGTAAAATATAATTCAGATTTTGCTGGATCAGTAATAATAATCTGTCAAGTGCCGAATCAAGATTAACACCATTGAAATTTTGAGCTGCGGCAAAATTAGTATTTAAACTCGCCTGCACCTGTCGATTAATTGTTAAGTAATAGCCAGTTACTGCTGTAAACAATAATGTAATATATCCACCGGTGGTTGGATCAGAATTATATGTCACAGTATAACCACTATTTAATACAAGCAGATCATTAGCAGGAATAGGTGTAGCAGTTGAAGCCTGATAATAAACTTGTATATCAGTCGGAAGAGGTGCATAAAAAGCAAATGTATATTGACTCTGTGAACTATTTGCAACATATTGCACAATAGTTTGTTGCTGTGGAATGCTAGGCATAATCACGCTCCATAAAATTGCGTTTGTCCAGGTTGTAAATAAGGTTTGTCACCAAACATTTGTCTCATGTAAGGTGATACAAAAGGCATCCCGATTCCTGGAATAATACTTCTCCCTACTTTTTCAAATGCACGACCTATTTTTTTCATATCACCCTGTGAGGCACCTTCTGTGATGCGATAGGGTAATTTGATACTATCGTATAATAATTGTATAGCTGGCGTTGTCATGGCAGAAGCGGCACTTGTCCATGGTTCATCAGGACTAAAAAAGCTGCCCATTATTCCAAGCCCTGGCAATAATAGATTTTTACTGTACTCAACTTTTTCACCGAAATTCATTCGATCAAAATCAGGCATTGATTTTCCCTTGCCAAGATTATCAAGAAAAACAGATAAATATGACATGGGTAAAGTAGCACCAAAAAGTAGCGCGCCAAAAATTAATTTTCCCTGAACACCATCAGCATTTTTCAATCCCTGATATAAAACTCTATCTACAAATTCTAGGGGATACATTTTAAATTGCATTACTGATCTTAATATTTCACCGTGTATGGTCCCTGATCGAGTGCCAAAAGTACTTAAGGTTTTCATGAATGCACCTGGTGTTAAAACTGAATTTTCCGATGCAACATCAAACATGGCATATACTTTTCGATATAATTCATTCTTAAGCTGATAAAGTGGCTGCTCTAAATTTTCAATACCATATATTTTTCTTAAATCATCATTGGTTAATTTGTCTATGGAATCCATGGTAAATAATTTTTTACCTTGAAAATTTTCTGCATTATGACGAATCATGTTCCATTCATTTTCAGAAATATTAAATTTATTTAACATCTTTTTCATTTGATCGTTAAGGGCACCATGCTCAAGAACAGAATTTTCACCCAAAATTCTTGATTGTAATTGAATGGCACTTAATTTATTTCCTTTATCTAAAGCCTCCATAAGAGTGGTTCGATACAAAAGGGTGTTCATATTATTTAGAAATTCACCAGGATCATTGGCTTCAATAAAGCGCATCATATAACCCAAGTGTGTATCAGTCATTTCTTTGAATGCTTTGGCAATAAAAATTCTTTCATCTGTTTTAATAGCATTAAACATGCCCGATAAATAAGTACCATAAGCTTTAAAATATCCATAACCCCAACGATTAGCATATGTAATACCATTAGCAATATCAGGTATTGATAAAAATGTGACGCGACCAATTAATTTTGCTCCGGAAGTTAAGGCACGAAGTGCCGCAAAGAAACTTGATACATTCGGATTGACAGGTGCACGATCTTGACCAGATAACCAGTTATAGGCCAATTTTGCCTGATACTTTCTGGATGCACCAACGGGATTTGATTTATTTTCTATCTCTGCAAGATCATTATAGGTAGCTGTCGGATTTGATCCAAACATTTCAGCCATCCCGATTTTGGCTGATGAATTTTGTATATCTGAGCGCATAGCATTTAATAAATTACCGCGTCCATATTCTTTGTTATAAGTCATCCATGATTCCATATCTTTCCAGTAAAAAAACATATTCTGCTTACCATGACCACGGGTAATCAATTCAGGTTTTCCGGTCGAGATATTGTCAAATATTTCATCTAAAATATTATTAACTACCTTCATGTCAATATTGCCATCAAGATCAAGTGCATCTGAATCATGAAAGGTTTCTTTAAGATTAAGTAAAGGAATAATCTTTTCTTTCCAGATATTACGTGCTGCTTTAATGGAAAACTTTTCACCCAAGGCTGACTGGATTAATGATCTGCCGCCACGTAATAAACGGCCTACATCATGTACGGCACGCAGCATTCGATCTTTATTGATAGCATATATCGGCATTGCATTTGAACTTACCATTTCAATATTGCGCGCTTCAATAAAAGTTTTAAATTTATCCGCAATAGCTCTTGCCATATCGCTTGACGGCTTATTATCCACTGCTCTAACTATATCCATATCATTTTTAGCATTGTTTAAAAAGGTAAACTCCTCATCAGTCAGAACATTGAAAAACTTGTTCATGAGTCTTTTAAAAGCCCCTCTTTGTGCTGCCTCTACATTGTCACCCAAACCTTTAATGCGTCTTACAAGAGTCTGTAGTAAATCTTGTTTACCTTCTTTGATCAAATCAGCGCGTTTGGTTAATTTAGCAGCATCATTGACTTTAGTTTGAAGTGCTTCAAAATAACTCTGCATGCGCTCATCATTAACTTCTTCAATAGCTTTTGCTATAGCATCAGTGCCGTGAAGGTTATTATAAGAACGCATTTTCTCAAAAACATGTGCTGCATATTTTTCGAGATCAACTTCCTTGAAGGTTTTGAGTGCTGCTTTCGCGGCATCCATGCATTCCGCACTGACTCGGCTTTTACCCATTTCGGCTACCTACAATACATTTAATGAAGTTAGAAAATACATTCTTATTGTCTTTGAATTCATCCATCTGAGATTTAATATCATCATATTCGGCTTTATTTTCTTTTGCTTCTGATTCTTTTATTTCTTCATCCATTCCCTTGACAGCAACATCACGCCCTTCAGGAGTTGACACTTCCTTTGATGCCTTTTCTAATTTTTCCTGAGTTTCCTTAACTTCTTTTTTAACATTAGCCAGTTCAATGTTTTTTAATTCTGGTGTTCTATTTTGTATGCGCTCTCGCATGTAGTCATTAATATCTTCAGGTTTGGCTAATCGACCAAATTCTGATCTCATAACCTTGGTAATCGTATCAAGCATGGTGGCATAGGCATCATGTAATTCATACTCATGCTTAATATGAATTTCATGCATCAAACGTCTGGCATCATTGCGAACCTTGGTTAAATCAAGTAAACGCTGATATTCACGTTTCGCTTTAAAATTTTCAGCTACCTTGCCTTCCGGTAATAAAGTATCGCGTATATATTGAATCTCTTCTTTGTGATTCAATAACTGAGAACGAGACTTTCCTTTAAATTTAATCTCTCTGGATGTAGGTTTTTCAAAAAACATGATTTCTTTTTTAGGCGTTCTATTTCCAGAAATATGAGTTCTAGCTCCTGATTTATCATTAAAACCTTCTAATCTTTCCATTCCTTCATAACCTTTACTTTTTATTAAATTTCTAAAATCTTCAACTCTTTTATATTGCTCTTCGACTAACGGATGAGTATTAGGTAATTTTTTTACTTTTTCATAATTTTCTAATAATTCTTTGTAGGCTTTATTGATTTCGGAATCTTTTCCTTTTTCCAAATCATATATATTATATTCGCCTTCAATTTTTTCTATATGTTTTCCATACCATTCAGCATGCGCTTCACTTTCCGCATACCAATAACCTTGTCCAACATGTGGATCAAATAAGCTTATACCTTTATTTAAAAACGCTAATTTACCAACATGCGGCTTACGACCACCTGTATAATAAGTTTTTGATAATAGTTTTTTATGTTTATCTGCTAATTTTTTATACTTTGATCTGCCAGTTTCTGCGTATAGATTTTCATAACTTTTTATTTTTTGATTTATTTTTTTTATTTGTATATCTTGTTTCAACCTTTTTTTAACTTGAATAGGTATAGTCATTCCAGTACGATTTGCGCGCTTTTCACCCTGATAAATTTTATTTTGCGTAAGAGGATTTTCTTCCTTGATATTTTCAGGCAATAATCTTTTCATAATTTTTTGAAATTTGACAAATTCTTCAGGTACTTTTTCAAGTCTTTTTCTAACAAAATTAACAACCCCTTTCAACCCATCAATCACTGAAGGATTTTCACGTAAGTTGTCCATGCTATTATGACCGATAAATTTTGAATATAAATCTTTCACATTATCAGGCAATTTTGCAGCAATTCCATCTGCAACCGCAGTTTGGAAGTTGTTTACATCATCAGGATGCAGAATTTTAAACATAACCTGATTCGTTGCCGAATTGACAGGATGCCCATCCTTAATGAGCATTTCAGTTGCACGAGCGGATAAATTTTCATTCGTATCATTTCGAGTCAAATAATCTTTAAACCATTGCCCTTCTTGATCCGTCAGTCGACCTTGTTTAACAGCATCATCTATATGAGATTCATTGAAGGTGGGTTTGCTTTCACCAGCCATTGGCATTTCAGCATGATTGGCGGCCTTTCCAAAGATCTTGCCCCATAAAATCCCTGCGGCATAGGGTGTTGCCATTAGCGCCAACCCAACGCCACCATCTTCAAATGAAGCTTTGATGCCATGCTGCCAGTCAAATTGATCTGTCTTTGGATTATAAGTATTTGCAATTTCTGTCGGTAATGAAAAGCCTGTCGCTTGCGCATAGCCTGAAACTGCTTTTCCTGTCAAAGTGGCAGCGCTTTCTTTACCCACAAATTCCGGTAACTGATTTCCAGCATATTTAGAAATAGGTGTAGTTAATGCGTCAGTAGCAGCTGATGGTAGATAGCGTCCAATCAATCCAGCACCTTTTGATACAAGTGGTTTTGCCACCATCCCAGCAACTTCACCAGTAATCAAACTATACGGATTTAAAATGCTGCCTGCCATGCCGGAAAGCCAGTTAAGGCTTTTCTGGGCAAATCCCTGATCATTAAGGGGTGCTTCACTTTGTAAATTTAATGCGCCTACTCTATTTGATAACTGCTCTCTCTTATCTTTCTCCATACCAGGCGTCAATAAAAAAGGCTGCATATAATCCGCTTTAAAACTTGATACCATTGACTCCCCAGTTGTGGGCGCAGTTAATTGGCCTAAGGTTGGTGTCGGTTCATATCGGCCTGTAAGCATCATTCACCTTCCATTTGTGATTTTAAATTTGTATTAACAAATGGAAAGCCAGGATGTAGTCTTACTTGTCTCTCAGCATTTTCAACAATTCCATAATATTGATGTAAGTATTTAATAGTTTCAGTTGCATTTTTGTGTGATGCAGCAAGCATATTAGTAGTATATGGTTGATCAAAAGCAGGATTGCCCTTTAAATCAGTTGCTGCATGCCCTGCTTTATCAATCACTACTATGCGTCCATCCGGCGTATTAGTGGCATGTAAAGGATTTAAATCAACATAAGATTGAAATTGTTCTTCACTTTGTCCTGTATGAATATTTTTATATGCAATTGATAATGCATAGTCAGCAATATAATCCATATCTGCTTGACGAATATTTAAGGTAGATGCATTAAATAAATACCGTGTTCCATTTACAATGTTAAAACCTTTAGCAGTATTATTTATAAAATCATTTTCATAGGTATTTTTACCATTGAGATTAACATCACCTTCTTTGGCAGCACGATACAAAACATAATTGGTGGAGGCGTCTTTAAAACCATTCTGTGCGTCATTACCACCTGGCAATTTTCCAAGATATGCATAAATATCTTTCATGGAAGAATTATTTGAAATATCATCCCAAATATTTTGATTTTTAGTTTCATTTTTACCTGTTTTAAGTAACGATGAATAATCACGATTTTGGTTAGCTTCGATTAAATCTCTCTGAAAAGCTATATCAGCTTTTCCCATTGTTTCACCAGAAAGATATACAGCCATACCCTGATTAGGTTTGGTCATGGCATTGGCAAGATAAGGTCTAAATTCAGGTTTGATATAAGCAATACGTTGCAGCGCTTGAGTAACAGGCGCATCTTTTATAAAAGCATTCTGTACTTCAGTAACATAGGGTGCCGGAATAGGTCTGATATAATTCTGATCAACATGTGAGGATTGTCCTAAAATAATCATGTTGCCAATATACTTATTATCATTATCACGTATGGCATCAAATTTATCTTCCGGTGATTTAGAACTATTCATGATCGCGACAGATTCATTATTATAATCTTGTGTATAACGGCCACCAAGCGTAGTTTGCGACATCATTTGAGTATAACCATTATCTTTTTCCAAACGATTTTTAAAACTTTTCCAGTAGTTAACCTGTCCTTCTTCCATGGGCGATAATTTTGGTTGTGCTTCAAGTGTCTTAATATGAGAATCAATTTGTGAATAGGGTGTATTGGACTGAATAGCACCTTTGATTGCATGAACGCCCGTCATATTCATTTTAAAATTATTGTATTGTTCATCAGTTCCTTGAGCCACAACACCCCAATTTATAGGTGTATCGTTATAAAGAGATACTAATTGCCCACCTATACTTCTGTCCGAATTATAATGATTCGCCATCCAGTGCGTATTGGTATCAGCCGGATAATTAACATTGCCGAAATTTCCTGTATCAAATGGGGATGCCTTTGCCGCGTGATATGTTGCAGCGTTATGACCATCCGGATCTTGAGTCATCTTGATTAAATCTGTAGTTCTTGCATATAAATCAAAATTACTTTTATGAATAGTTGCGAATTGCTCAGGTGTAATCAATCCAATTTTTGCAGCATTAAGTGATGTTGCATGAAGATTATCTTCCAATATTTTAGCGCGCTTCATGTCGCCTGTGTCAAGTGCATCCTGAATCTGTTTCATACTGACAGGATAAGAATCCCAGAATGAAATAGCTCCGGCTTTCTGACTCTGCTCAAAATTAACCGTTGCAGCCTTTACTCTTAATTCATTAAAATCCTGAGAATTTAAGAAAGATAATTTTTTTCGATCTTTATCATTTACAAATGCATTCTGGTTTAAAGCATCAATTGATTTTGATGTTTGATCTAATATAGCTTGAGTCTGATCCGGATGTTTTATCATTTCAAGCTGGGCATTTGTTTTAAGCGTCTCAGCCTGTGCTGATGATTGCATTAACATAGCCTGCGATTGATCCGTTTCAATTTCTTCAGCTTTCTGCTCTGTAGTACTTGCTAATGATCCCAATGTTTTTGCAAATTCATTGTAACCTTCTGCTTGACTCTCGACATTTCTTGGCGTCAGGATTGGCTGTGTATCATTTAATTGTGGAATTTCATTTGCCATAATTTTTATCCCTTACGCAGTTTTTGGTGCTTTAGAATAAATACTCGAAGCTGATAGTGCTGTCTCTGCGGAATTACCAAATAATTCTGCATACAGACTATTTTTTACATTCTGTTTTTCAATTTCTATATTTTCCTGATCAAGTTCGCCTTCAAGTTCAGTATTGCGCTGTTTCTTTGCACCAATATTTAAAGTATTTCTTTGAATTGCATTAAAAGATGGTGATGAAAAAGCTGTACCAGTTAAAGTTTGATGTGCTATTTGGGCATCCAATACTTTAGTCATGACATCATAATTGGATAATGTTTTTTGCTGGGTTTCAATTTGTTTTTGCTGGGCATCAAGATCTAAAGCTTTTTCCTGTTCACTGGCAGCATTTGCCTGAAACACAGATTTTCCAACTTCGGCCCCTACTGCTACTGTAGCCATCACTAAAGCTGCGGTTTCCAATCCCATATCATATCTCCTTATATGACAGCATCTGCTATCTGATAAGCAATGCCTAAAATCTGTAAATCAAAAGGCGAGGATTGTGTAATAGAAAATGTGCCGAACCTTTCCCATCCCGAGAATGGCGCGACTATCGCCGTATCAGTTTGCGGCATCAAAGGCAATCCTGCCTGTATTTCAGCATAATTCTGATATGGTACTAGGTTACCATTTATTGAAAAATCAAGCGATTGATAGTAATCAACATAAATACGCTGTAATTGTTTTTTGAAGGGTGACTGTAAAGTACCGGCAAAATTGTACATTGGAGTTATATTAACATCGTAAAGCAATCCGATCATGACTGTGTCAGCAATCGCTTGTGGATTAAAAACTGTAATCTGACCGCCTGATACCAGATATTGACCGAAATCCTGATTTTTATATACCACCTGTACTATATAACCATTGAGCAATGACAAGCCAGTCACTAGACCATTTGAAGCCATGGCTGCATT
>WLWF01002441.1_pt1 | contig 13451 bp, 14 predicted proteins | sample 6718331 | NCBI WGS metagenome assembly WLWF01 (sample SAMN12718692, study PRJNA515312) | sponge metagenome | isolation source: marine sponge | host: Mycale hentscheli | place: New Zealand: South Island, Marlborough, Capsize Point | collected 2003-05-01
GGTACTTAAAAAAGAATTATTTCCCCACCTCTCTTCATCTAGTCAGCCAGAGGAAAAATTATATATTATCGCGACCATGATTAGAAAAGTGATTTTGATTCGCGTCAATCTTCGTAAGTGTGACGATCGAGACGATTTCGCCTACAAACGAATTGATTCGCCCGGCCAACTTTTCCACGATTTATTTAAAACTCTCTTCAAACGCTATACGAATACAATTTTGTCGTATGTGGAGAAAAAAAAGCTACGACGCCCCGAAGCTATATCTTTCATGAGTCGCCTAACTCTCATCACAAAAGGAATTTTGTATTGCCTACAAACTGGAAACTGGGGAGTTCGGAAAAGCAATTACATCAGACAGGGTGTTTCCCAAATATTGTCGCGGTTAAGCTTCGGTGCCACGTTGTCCCATCTCCGGCGGATGAGCATCCCATCTGCAAAGGAAGGCCGGAACTCGAAAATTAGACAAATTCACGGGTCCCAAATCATGTTTGTGTGCCCGGCTGAAACACCGGAAGGGCAGGGTGTGGGGGTAGTCTTAAATCTAGCCCTTTTGACTACTATATCCACTAATATCCCTACTTGGAAAATTTTACCAATCATCCAGGCAATCATGGCCGGCCTTAACCGCGTTGCAGTACACGATGGGGTTGATCCGGTGTTCCATATTGTGTTTAACGGCTGTGTACTGGGAAAAACAAGGCACCCTCATAAACTATACCACAGGATTGCGGCCGCGAGGGTATGTAGCCAACTCCACAAAGAGGTAAGTATTTGTGTAAATGAGTGGGATAGGGAAGTTGTAATTAGATCGGACCATGGAAGACTACTCCGACCGGTCCTTGCAAAACCATTGACAACGCACATCTGGGATGAGGCAGAAAATCGGGGAGAAATTATTTGGGTGGACAATGCTGAAGCGGAATGTTGCAATTTTTACTTTACCCAAGAGGAATGGATGGAAAATACAGGAGAGATCACCATCCCGAGCTACCGAGAAATTCATCCTAGCCTCATGATGGGGGTAATGGGAAGTATGATTCCATTTCCGGACCACAGTCAAGCACCCCGAAATGCATTTCAGGCTAGCATGGGCAAACAAGCCATAAGTATGTTTTCAACCGCTTTACACAGGCGTGTTGACAATACTGTGCACGTCTTGGACTATCCCCAAAAACCTCTGGTCACGACCCGGTTAGCGGAAATAATGGGATTTTCAGATATGCCCAGCGGAATAAATGCGGTAGTCGCAATTGCTTGTTACGGCGGTATGAATCAAGAAGATAGTGTAATTGTAAACAGGGGTGCAATTGAAAGGGGTCTGTTCAGAGCTACTACATACAAAACCCACGTCGGCGAGGAAAAAAAAGAGGGAACCTATCACCACCTACAAATTTCACATGTCAGCCAAAGCGAACAACGAGGAGGGTTCGACTATAGCAAACTCGATTCAACTGGTGTCATCAAGAAGCGTGAGGCTGACGGGTCCTCTGTCCGTGTTGAAATAGATACAGTTCTGATTGGTCAACTTTTTATCAACACCGATAAACAGGGAAATGTTACTACCAAAGATTGTTCTATTATAGCCACGAAAGGAGATGTTGGGATGGTTGACCGCATAGAAACAAGTGTTACCCCAGACGGGTATAGAATGGTTAAGGTAGTTGTCAGAAGGACAAGAATTCCTGAAATTGGAGATAAGGTGGCCAGCAGGGCGGCTCAAAAATCTACTATTGGGATGGTTTATCCACAAGAAGATATGCCATTTACCACCTCGGGCATAGTACCCGACCTTATTATTAATCCTCACGCAATGCCATCCCGGATGACTGTTAATCAACTATTGGAAACGGCTCTCGGAAAAATATGCAGTATTGATGGTCGCTACGCGGATGCTTCTCCTTTTCAATCAGAAAATGTAGCTGATGAAATTGCTGACCGCTTGAAATCAATGGGTCACGAAGATTGTACTGAGGTCATGTACTCTGGATTTACAGGCGAAGCAATGGACGCAAAAATATTTATGGGTCCTACTTACTATCAAAGATTGAAACATCTTGTTTCCGATAAAATTCACGCACGAGCGCAAGGTAGAGTTACAACACTTACTCGTCAGCCTCCGGAGGGGCGCTCTAGAAATGGAGGACTCAGGGTCGGAGAAATGGAAACTTGGTCTTTGTTAGTACATGGAACAAGTAGATTTTTAAAAGAAAGGATGTTTGATTCAAGTGACCCATATACGGCAGTAGTCTGCACCAACTGCAAGTACTTTTCGACTTCCGATAAATATTGTCGTTACTGTAATTCATCCGACGTGAAAACCATAAATATACCTTACAGCAGCAAGTTGCTTCTTCAAGAACTCAATGCGATGGGTATAAAAACGGAGTTGACGGTCTGACCCCCGGAAAAAATAAAATAATTTTGACCAAGGCGGGACACGCGGAAATAAAATAAATATATAAATAAAAAGATGAATAATGTTGCAAAGTTGCTTAAAAGTCAAGCTGCGTGCGATAACGCTCTTGCTAAGCTTTACCAAGACCCAGATACGTACGATGAATGGGTAAAATGGGTATACCATGCACGCAAGAAGTGTAAGCCTGGCGTTGTAGAAAGACATGAACGTTACGTAGAGAGCGTCCCCGGTGGACGTAAAATGAAATCGCCTAGACGCAGACGCAGTGTGCACAGTAGATATAGAAAAAGATCTTTTCAAAAGTCCCGTCGTCGTTCTCGTTCCAAGCACCGTCGTCGTTCTCGTTCCAAGCACCGTCGCCGTTCTCGTTCCAAGCACCGTCGTCGTTCTCGTTCTAGGCGTAAAAAATGGAGACCCGCTGCTTACCGCAGTCGTTTAAAATCGTCTTGCTTCCTAGATCCAAAAGGTAGGAAATATCCTGTGTGCGACAAGAATGGAAGAATTGTATGTCAGGGGGTAAAAGCAGCAAAGTCCCGGGCTGCACTAGTAGCTGCAACCCGTCGTGTTAATTCGGCTGCACGAAAAAATGCAAGAAGGGTTCGGAAGAAGGCACAAATTTTAGAAAAAAGGTTAAGGTGTTCTCCCTAACCTTCGGTCGGGCGTCTGCCTGTGGCCTCGAATGTTCGACGCTACAAAGTGGAGACGGTAACTGTTTATAAATAAAAGTATTTATAAAAAATGATTCAAAATTCCCAAAAAGTGGTATAAAGACGCCTCATTATTTACACAAATAATGAGTCATTCACCAAATCCACAAAGTAAAAGTGTCGAATCAGCGAGGCAAAGTATTCCGCATAGTCCAAGGCGAAGTGCTCTCAGAGAGAGCCGACGAAGTGGACAGCGGAAAAGACATGTCCGAAAAGCTGCTACCCCCCCTAAATTCAGAAAACGAACGCGAGCGTCTTCTTCCTATTCACCCTCGAGTGGCGAGGACTATTCAGATGATGACGACTTTCCTTCATACAGAAGTGATTGGAAAAAAAAAACACCTATTTCTACACGAGAAATTAAAAATAGAATCGCCGACATTCAAAATATTTTGGAGGAAGCACAATTAAAGTTAAAAGTTTTACTCTCGGACTAAATTAAAATGGATGCCTCCGAAATCATTGCACGTCTTAAGTTTTTAAAAAATGTAAAAGCTGGTGACAAAATATGTACAGAATTAGTTAAAATTCAACCACCGGGATGGTACCAAAGTATAGAGCGGTATATGCTAGGTGAAAATAAAACAATGACTTTAGATTTCCTCAAGAAAGTTTTCAACGATGCTTTCCAATTGCAAGCTTCATACCAAAATGGCCAAATTTGTTCCCCCCTGGCTACTCGTTTTACTAAAATGTCTTTACCGAAACAAGAAGAAATTGCTTCACTCCTTCTCAAAGATATACATGAAGCTACCATTGGAGTTGGATTTTTACAGGAGACCTACAAGCACGATATTAAATTTAAATGCGATTTAACCACCCTATGTGAAAATGTAATGATACGATTGAAAATGATGCCCAGATTTATTGCATCTATAACCTCCCCTCCGCATTCCGAGAGCCGAAAAAGTGACACTGCTACCGGAGGCACTAAAACGGAAGGAAAAAAGATAGAAGAAGGAAGGCTTAAACGAAAAAAGAATTCTACCAAAAATGAACGATAGCGACCAAATTCAAGATCTGCCATCAGACCCACCTTCACAAAAAAAATATTTAGAAAATCAACTACATATTCAGTCTTTGCTGAAGTCTTCTCCAAAACAACTGCCCTCACGCGAAATTCGTCCGAAGCAGCAACTTCCTTCGATCCGAGCCGACGAAGTTCGTTCGCCACAGGCAAAAAATTCAAGCAATGATAAAAAATATTCTCGCACAGAGGGCCTCAACAATCCCCAAAACTTGGGAAAACAACTTTTGGCACTGTCGACCCACAGTGTTGTTGGAGCCTTTCTGCTGCTTCTTATTCTTTTAATTGCGCCCCCGCTACTACCAAAGCTAAAGTGGGTAAAGCCAGCAAGTAAACCTTTTTTCATTGTAGGAGTGTGGTTTTTATGCGAATTTTTTGTAAACTTGATTTTCTTGGTGGTAAAAAAAAAATAATGAAGCTGGCGCGCGACAGTGTCGACAACAACGAAATTTATGCTATCAACGCGGAGGCACCGAAGGTTACTTATTAAATTAAAATGTCTAATAAATGATATTTATTAGACATTGCAAAAAATATGGTCAAAGTACATGGTCAAGTAGCCATTTTAAAAGAGGTGAAATTGTACATATTTTAAAAGGAACTATCGAAAATGAACCCAGCCGCCATTCCATCCAAATTGCTATGACAAAACATTGTCTCGATCCAGTTGGTATACATATCAACCACTCCTTCACACCTTCATGTGAGGTTCTCGGTAAAAAGTTGGTTGCACTGAGGGATATAAAGCCGGGAGACCAAATTACTTTTGACTACCTCAAAAATGAATCAACTATCGCGTCACCCTTCATTGACCTCGACACTGGGGAATGGGTGGGTAAGAAAACTGGCATTCGGGGGTGATTCTCATAGCGCCATCGCCAGCCCAGCAACCGCGGGCACATTCTTGACCGTTAATTTGGAAATTTCCTCTGGTACTGCCGGTTACAGTTCCACCGCCCCAGCCACCTACACCTCTAGCCTGAAGCTGACCAAAATGGTCATCAATTACTTGGTAATTTTCCTTGTTGAGATGACATAAAATTACAGCCATCCCTACTAGCAATAACAAAATTATTATTTGTATAAGTGTACACATTTACTTTACGTAATTTTTATTTTATAGAAATCTCCTGACGAGCCCACACAACTAATTTTTGTAAGTCTTGTGGCTCCAGCCTACTAAAAAAAGGATAGTTTTCTAGCCGAGACCATTTTTCCCACAATTCTTCTACGGCTTCCCCGAATAAATCTTTTGGAGCAACATAAACACGCGAACTATTCGTGTCTTGCTTGAGTTCGTTTCTAATTTCTTCCGGGGTTTTTTCAAGTTTTCTTGCTTGCTTTAATGCATGCTTTTTACCCCGTTTCCTTGGCTGATTCATGTTTGAATTCATTTTTTATTACATGGCTTTTTCGATTTAAACCACCCTCCCCGGTGTAATTTTATCCACGCAAGGGCTTGAAGAAAACAATCCGCCACATCATCTTTTTTTTTCAATTCCATTAAATTATCCAGTGTTTGGGTATCTCCTCTCTCAAGCAATTTTTCTGCAGCATACTGAACGGCCCACTTTTTTCGTTCTGCTTTATTCATTTTGGGAGCCATAAATACTTGCGTTTTGTGATAAGCAGGAAATTCTTCAACGTGAGCTAATCTTCCATATCTGAGCATAAAATATGATTCCAGGTGGTGTCCTAAGCGAATGGCTTTAGGGTTTCGCAGTTTTCCAAACTGCATTTGTTTTTCGATAACAAACACATCTACCCGGTCCCATAATTGGATTTTTGAATCAAGATAGTCTGAAAGCGACCATACAGCATGTTGAAGATTCACTTTCTTGGAGGCATGGCCAATTAAATCCACATGATCCCATCCAATGCACTGCCCCTCATGGCTTTCAACCCACCACGCAAAATTTCTATATCCAATATCAAAGGAAGCTACCCACCGAGAGCATTTTTTTTTTGAATTGGCCATTTATTTACTAACACCTATTGGTACCTATAAATCCATTTTTGAACGGTCTAAAGTGTAAAGCGTATAATAAAAAAATGTCCGATCCAACCGAAGAACAAATTCGTCGTGTCAAGACTAACTTGACCAACATGATTGCTTTTAATCAACAACTCCAGATTGAGGGAAACGTTAAGATCGAAAATGCTTTTGCCCTCCTTTCTATATCCGACAACAAGGACCTCGGACTCCAGATCGGACTTAATCTTCTTTGTGGATCTATTAGCGCCATCAGTGGACTTGCAGGTCCAGTTGGGTCAATCGGAGGTCATTTTCTGGATGGTGTAGTTGGTCACTATGCTGATCAAACTCCACCTTCCCTATCGGGATCATTTGCAAGCCTTCTCAGTCGATTCCAGGCTACAAGCGAGCAGCTTCAGCTCACTCTAGAAGAGTTTTATCAAGATCCCTCTGCGAATTGGAACACCGTTTACTCGGGACAGGTAAATACTCCATTCACATCATATACAGCATCAGGTTCCTTGAGCGAACTTTCCACTATTGATTTCCCATCTCAAGAGGTACCTGAGTTTACCGAACTTTTGGAAGCCGCGCAGTTTTCTCTAGACCAGTGTGTTTGGGCGCAACTTCTAACCAATTTTGTAATTACCAAGTACTATCCGACAACTCAATATCCATGCAAGTACTACACAGAGCAACAAATGGAAAGTAATGCAGCAAGCTTCTACGGCGTGCATCCCAGCTACTACAACACCTGGACGTACGTTAACCACGTTCACAAGGGAAAGGACAAGTCTTACTACAATTACAATCAGAACAATATTGGTGACGGTCCTTCCGCATTTTCAGACGGGCACCTGAGCGACCAGGCGTGTCAGTACCTGTTTATTGACTCCTACGACAACGTAATCATTAACCCCAAGGGTCTATTTGAGCGCGCATTTGTTTTTACTCAAATGACAGGCATTCCCCACAAAACAAAAACATATCCTCACGCTAAACTTTTTTAATTTAAAATAAATTAAAAATAAGACATCTAGTTAGTAATTAATTATTTGAGTTATTTGTTTAGAAGTAAAACGCGGTGCACTATATACTTTAGCTCCTAATTGAGCTTCATTGAAATTAACTAGTTGCATGTCTGCAATTGATAGGCCATAGGAATGTTCTAGAATATAGCTATAAAGATTCAATTGTAATGCATATTTGATAAAATTGCAATCTTCATACTCTTGAAGGGGAGACTTTGCTTTCTTTCCGCCGTATCCATTTTTTTTAATTTCTCGGCATGTTTTCCAATCAACAATAACAAAGCCCTTTGGTGTTTCAAAGAGAGCATCTATTGTCCCTGCAATTGGTTTTGGTTGCAAATCCCACACTCCCCATTCTAATCTATAAGGCTTCCACCCCTCTTTTTTTCTAGCTTCCCACCACCGAAGAAACTGTTTTTGTACCGTGGCATCTATTTTATCCCAATGCTCTGTTCCCTCTTTTTGTTCGTTGGCTCTGCCTCTGGCGTACGAAGTGGCCTCGAATGTCTCGGAGAGAATATATTTTTCTATGGAGTCGTGAATACGTGTCCCTCTAATACATGCGTCCTTTCCCTTTTTTTTCCATTGTTTTTTTATAGAAGATGTATCCATGCCCCGGTATTCAGGTTTATCCTTAATTTTAGAAATAGCTTCGTCAGCATTAAAGGGAGCAAAATATCGTCCTGTAACTTTACTTACTGAAACGGGGTTATTGGCCACTATAATTCCCTCCGGGTCGGTAATTCTATAGCGATGACTTTTTGGTTCAAATGTGAGTTGGGTGTCTCGTTGGTGGCTATTTTTCATCTTTATATGGGGTTGGTAAATCTTTAACCGGAGGCCGGCTACGTGATATGGATAAGGGGTGGTGGGTCAATTTCTTTGGCGATGTTTAATCTTTGTAAAAATTGCTTGGCTAATTTTTTGGTAAAGTCTTTATATTTAGGTTCCCATGCCTGTATTAATTGATCAACGGGATTGACAAGTTGTTTTAGGTAGTACATCTTATCAATCCGAAGAATGGTTTTGTGTCTTTTGAAGTATGCGACATCTTCAACTTTGTCGACTAATTTCTTTGAATTCGAATTTTCAATGACAACGTACTCAATTCTGGAACCCACCGAAACCGTTACCCCCCGGCTCCTCATTTTGACAGCTAGTGCGACATGGGCAGGTAAACTGTTAATGTAGTAATCTAGAGGCGTTGTCGAATTTTTCAATTTCAGCAACCTGGTCCGCTCTTTTTGATCTTGGGGCAACATTTTGATTTTGTAGTTTCCAAATTTAACGTGGCCCTTCTCAACAAAGAAAGCTTCCCTGTCCTTATTCGAGAGTCGTGTTGCATGGTGTTTGACAGTCCAACCATGTGCGGTCGGTGAATTGGGAAGTGGGAGATGACCGACACTCCCAACTGCTTTAGACACGATCATATTATCGATACTGACTTGCCTCTGAAAAAGTCGAACGCACTGTTCGACTAACCATCCCAAAATATTACCGGATTGGACCTTGTGAAATATTTGATCAACAAGTCCTTCATATATTTTACGCACAAAGTTCGAGTTGTCGCGCCTCGTCAAACAGACACCCTTATTGCCGACTTTTTTCACAATACTCCCGTCTTTTCCAATTTCCTGGTACATGTAGCGTTTTTTGCTTAGAATCGCAAACCTGTGATAAATTGTTTCTTCAAATTCTAATTTCATGGGCTTAGGGTACATCTTGGTTACATCTTCTGCTACCTTTTCACAATACTTCCATAGTTTTTGTGAATGCTCGCGAAGGGTGGTACCTGTGATGTGGGGAAAATAAAGATATTCACTATCGGTGTCTCCGTATACCAGTGTCCCCTTCCATTTATCTACAATAGTTTTAGCGGCTAATTTGTTATTTTTTCTCCCCATTGCCGTGGTACACATAGCGCCAGGCATGAATGGAAGGAAACCACGTCTCACACCCATAGCACCATACATTGAATTCGCGCTGACCTTGTACGCTAGTTGCCTCTTATTAAGGACTTTTCTAAATTTCGAAGTGTTGTCGTCATTTTCTTTTTTGAGCTGTCTACCTTCTTTTCGGGTGGCAGCTCGGGCATCAAGCAATTTTTCAATAATTGTCGGGATGACACCTTTTGGTTCTTTTAAAAATCTATAGCGATGGCAGGCACAAATCACCCGGGTCGGTTTAGTTATTGACGCCCTTTCTTCGCGGTAAGGTTTTATTTGTTGGGTAAGGAAATCAATTTCTTTCCGTAATTTCTTGCGAGCTCGGTCACGCAGATGCCCGGCTTTGCGACGATTTCCACCAGCCACTTTCATAAAGTTCTTTACCAGTTGTTTTTTAATTGATCCGCGTATTTTTTTGATTTGCTTTTCCAAGGCTGCTATCCCGGTAGTTAAGGTTTTAATTCTTTTAATTTTAGGGTCGTGCTCACACCCAATATGATCCTCCCATTCAATAAGGTGGCACATGCTATCTGGTACCCGGTGATCCCGGACTAGCGTACTGAAATCAATGTTGTAGGCAATAATTGTCGTTGGGTATAGACTTGCAAAATCAAATGGTACAATATTATCATATACCCCTGGAACAGGGTCGAACACGTAGGCGCCCACATACCGTTCGTTTTCGGCGGCTTCATACCCATTGCTCTCCACAACAATTTGTTCCCGTAAACAATGCCTATACACTTGGCTAAATACTTTTACCTGCTGGCCCCTTACTACCAAATAAAACATTGGTACCCGGCAAGTTTCCGCCATCTCTATACTTCCAATCCAAGTATCCAATTCGTAAAATAAATCGCTCACCAATTGGCTATCCTTCATACAATATTTTCCCACTACCCCCATTGCATGAATTTTAGCATTTTGAGAAGCTCTCTCGTTTAGACATCCTATCCTATAACACTTAAAAATTCCGTAATGGTCTAGCGGATCCTTATCGGCTTGTAGAAAATGTTTTCCCACAGTAGAAAGTTTGTAGTTATGAAGTTTGTAGTCTTTACGAATTATGGCCAGCATGTCCATGAGCAAAATTCCTTCCCAGTTTAAATACTCAAATTCTTGATTGCCGTAGGCCGCGCTGTGCCATTTACCCACACAATGAGGAGCGTGCCGGTATTTGTGGTAGCCGCACAATGCCATATCTTCTATACACAGCTTCAACTTAGCACGATGAATCAAATATTCCAAATCAAAACCAAGAATATTGTATCCAATTATTACATTTGGTCCTCTTTTTTTGACGAGGTTGAAAAACTTTTCCAGTAAAATACTTTCGGATGCACAGCATATAACCGGGTATCCCACATCCTCCGACCGCGCATTGCCTAACGTCAGAAGAATACCTTCCACATTTTCGCGTCCTCGGCTCCAAACACAGCTTATCTGAAATACTTTATCTTCCCATACCTGCGCACACGGCATCCGCCCTGGGTCACTCGAATATACCTCTATATCAAAACTTAAAACCAATGGTTGGGGGGCTAAGCCCTCGCGCGCACTCAACGTTTTGTAACACACCGTGTACTCATGCTTAGCGCGGGTTTCTTGCTCTTCTGGGGCAACCCGACGCCCTGTAAATCCAATCCACCCCGCAGTTGGAATATTTCGAACGCAGGTAAGCTGGAGTACTTCGTCCGCTGATTCTTCATGTATCTTAAGGCGAAAGTCGACATTGTTCACACGAATCACTTTGCTTAGTATTTTTCTCATGATGTAAATGCCTTGTTTTTTTGCAAATCTACAAAATAGAAACGGAAATTTTTTGGTTGGGTTTGAATAGAGTTTTTTCTTCACATTATAAGTACAGCTTATTGGTTGGTATTGTCCCAGTTTTTTTTCTAATTCTTTTTGGAGAGAGAGACTATTTTCGATTCCCCATCTCCACCCAGGAGTCACCGTCAGCGGGGAAGTTAGCTCAATGTAACAATAAGGAGTGAAATTATTGACTTTGAGACATATACTCTCTCCCGCCGAATTTAATCCGTAAATTCGAATTTTAGTCAAGTCTTCGTAGTCTGTATCAACACAGAAATCATAGCAAAAACATTTACCAGTTTCCATTGTTTTATATTTTCCATCAACATTTTAAATCCTATTTTCATTTTTAACTAAATCTTTATTAATAAATATGAACGGATCCAATGGAATAAAATGTATTCGCGATTCAGATTGCGACGTTATTTGCAGTAGTCCAGGTACGCGGTGGTCGGATTGCCAAGGAGGAGAGTGCAAATGTAAATGCTGGGGAGGGTACGGAGGTCAATACTGCGAGGTCTCTCCAGATGATTGGTGTAAGACTACTAGGCCTCAGGAAGCAGCTGAGTGCGCCAAAAAAAAAAATTCAGAATTTGCATATAAACCTATGTCTCAAATTTCGGGAATATGCGAGTGCCGTTGCAAGTCCGGGTGGATGGGAAAAGATTGCCTATACAGTAGAGAGTTCACGTGCAATAATCGGGGTATCCCAAACATAGACGCAAAGTCGGGGTACCTTACTCAACCACCTTGTTATTGCGATAGCAAGGACGGTGGTACACCACTTGCTTTTGGAAGTCATTGTGAATATACCCCTGAAAACACCTGTAATGGTAACGGGACTCCCCAAGTTGGGCAAAACGATAATGATGACGACTTCGATAAATTACTCGACCCTCCTTGCAAGTGTTATGCAGATTTTTACGGAGACACCTGCGCAGATTCAGCTGATACCTATTGCCAAAATATGTACCCAAATTTTGGGTGTAAATGCACCAATGATTGTAATGTCGCTGACAGAAGAACCTGTGATTCCCGCAACCGACAAGCTTGTAAATGGAACTCACAAGACCAGAAATGTGAAGACTATTGTGTCAGAATCCAACAAAATGCTTGTGAGGGCCCCTGTGAATGGGACCGCGAGCAAAAAGTGTGTAAACGAGCTGAGTGTGATACTTATGTATTTTACAATAAAGAGGAGAACAAATGTGTTTGCGATTGCTGGCCCGATGATCGGACCGACCAGTGCTACCCCGTGTGCTCAAACGGGTACAGCGGTGATAATTGCGAAATACCTCCGCAAGGTCAGTGCTCTGCGGAGGTATGCCAAAAGGAGAAATGCAGCGAGGCTGCTCCATTTCTGTGCACAGAGGGTCAAGCAAAAGATGGATGTGGATCAGAAGACGGTTGGGCCGGTGCAGCGTGCTCCAATTACTGCGATACCCGAACCTGCAGGGGTGGTGGAAATTTGCCTCAGTGTAACCCCTCATTAAACCAATTGTGTCCACCCCGGCGCAAAGGTGGACCAGGGATTCCATGTCCACCAAGCGGTCAGTGTCCCTATTTAAATCCACTTCGTCTCGACTCGGAGAGAGCAGGTTAAACCGGGTGAAAATTCCAATTCAGTATACCAAATAGTTTTTTACATACTTGGTGATGCCAATCTCTTCGCTCGCTTGTTTTTAGTATAGAAAACTCAGATGCTTCACATGGATGTTTATGACGCCTTAGTAGTTGAAAAAGTACATACTGTGTATTAATGAAGTTTTTTCTCTTGTCGTCCTTGTAAATTTCATCATAGAGGGCGGTAAGTTTTTCAAAATCTTGTAGGATTTTTTCTTCAAGGTGGGTAACGCAGGGCGCGGGTTTTCCAGTAATGTTGTAATGTATTAATTGAACATTTTCGTAGTGTTTTGAGTACTTTAATTCCTTTAAAAAGAGTGATATGTGTGTTTTAGTAATATTGGCCATGCGTATGTGACTAGGCGTAAGGGGATCGCCAATGAGCAGGTGGTGTTTTTCGAATTGATCAATGAGTTCTTCGTATACTTTAGCTTCAACGGTAACATTTTGTTTACCCTGGTATTGCAGTAGACAGTCTCTGAAGTGAACCTTCCTATCGTATAGGTAGCGTGTGCTCAAATTGATCCTGTCAACATCGGCATAACTGGATATATTTTTAGTTTCTGGTTGAATCGAGCTACATTTTTTACAAATAAGGAGGCCCCTTTTTTCAATAAAGTTGTGTTCGCTTGAAATGTTGTAAAACTCACACTCTTTATTGAAGCAATTTTGGTCCAATTTTTTTTTGTATTGTGGTTCAATTTGTCAAGTGGGATGGTATCTTTTTACTAGGTTTAAATAGGCTGAAATGATTTTTTGCTTCTCGTCGGATTCTTTTTGCCGCGTGCCCATAAATGATCGTACGATGGGATTTTCCAGGATTTTTTTATAGCGCTCAATGAGTTCACTTGATTCAGCAATATACATTTTATATTGAACTTGGTTTCTTGCCTCTACAATTTTCTGAG
>WLWF01002442.1_pt1 | contig 13442 bp, 22 predicted proteins | sample 6718331 | NCBI WGS metagenome assembly WLWF01 (sample SAMN12718692, study PRJNA515312) | sponge metagenome | isolation source: marine sponge | host: Mycale hentscheli | place: New Zealand: South Island, Marlborough, Capsize Point | collected 2003-05-01
CAAGGAGCATAAGTTTTTCACCGTCGTAGGAGTTATCTCCAGTATTTTTCCAGTCGATTGTTGTATCGAGTCCAACCATTTCTTCAAGCCGTTCATTAGCTTCAAGTTTTTTTCTTGTAAACTTTGATGCTGGTACTCTATACGCAAGTTCCGTCTTGGGTCTGTCCATACCGTCTTGGATCGGTTTGAAGAAAAACGGGTAGTTAACTGAGATTGGGACAATTTTATCTGTAAACATCTTTTTAGCATCCGCTCCAGATTTTGAGAGAACACCGAATCTTGCATCACTCGAGATTGTTGCCATATTAACGGTTTCGCCCGATGCCATAAAAGAGAATCCTGACCTTCTGTTTTTAAGGTATGCCATGCCGTAGCATCTTGTATCTGCTTTGCAAGCTTCCCAGAATATAAAGAATAATCTGTTTGCTTCCCTAAAATCTGGTTGCCCAACATCAATCTTTGACCATTGCAAATACATGTAGTGAGTACCAGTAATATAGGTAGAAACACCTTTGTTGTAAAACCAGAAACCTTCGTCTCTTCTTTTAAATTCTTCATCGATATAATTGTGTAGTTTTTGTTTAAATGTTTCAGGATAAGTCTTCCAATCAAATATTGTTTTAATATTTTTTAGTTCTTTCCTTTTTTCAAACACCTCCCAATATTGTTCTTTTATAGATTTAGATCTTTTGAAAGGATTATCTTCTAGTGGTAAAGCAATTGTAAGATTTTGTATCTCATATATTTCACCGATTTGACCGGTCTTGCTTATTACTATAATATCGTGTTCTTTATTATAACCATACTCCCATTTTTTAGACTTATTAAGTCTTTTAATGACATGGGGTTTTATAGGTTCAACTATTTTATATAAAGTTTGCTTATACATTATTTAGATCTTCTTTCAGCAAACCCACTAAAACTAGTTTCTTTTTTATCAACAACAATATCTTCTAATATGTTATTTTCTTCTTGTATACGATTAAGTATTTCAAACGCATCAAATATAGCAAGCTTTTTTGTAGCAGCTGCATTTTTTAAACGATCAGCCGATATATCATCATCTGAATCAACAATAGGTTCTTTAGCTACTTTGATTAATTCCTCAACTGCTTTGTGCCCAGCTTGGATTATACTCAATTTCGTATCCTTGACGCTCATATTTAATTACAATATCATTTGATTTCATACAATAAAGACGTTTGCCATCAACGACAAAGTCATATTCTCCAAATGGTTTATAACCAACAAGATCTTCCTCGTTAATTTCTAGCGCTTCTAACGCACTATTACCATATTTTAGTATACCAATAAGGCTTTGCTCTTGCCAGTTGTTTATATCCACATTATCTTCAAGCGGTGCTATAAAACATCTATCATCAAAAGCTTGCCATTTTGTTTTTCTTTTATATAAATATATTTGATCTCTTTGAACAAAATATAAACCATCTTTAAAATATGATTTACTATTTTTTTGTTCACCTCTTATATTATGCCATCTTCTAAACACATTGTGATGAATCATAATTAAATCTCCTTTTTTTATAGGAGTTTTATAAGATAAAGGTATTTCAATAACTTTAGCTATATTATTAACAGACTTAAAACTTTCAATCTTTGTGTTAATTATAAGGCTTTTGTCACCTACTTTAACTTTATTAGTATATCGCTGGCCTACTGGCTCAACGATAAAATCAAATAAACTTTTCACTAATATTCTAAATCATACTCAACGGATATAGCCATGTTAGAATTAAACTTCTTCCATGGCAATACCTCGTCTTGTTTTTTGATAAAGATGTTATAAGAATTGTCTTTAGTGTTAGAAAGTATATGTGATATAGTATGACCACCATATACTGACTGCCCCACTGAGTAGTGCATAGCATCAGTCTTGTAGTCAGAACCAATACTTATCTTTCTAATAATTGAAGACATTATTTCTTATCTTCTTCTTTTTCAATAGGTTCGTACGTTCCATCTTCTAAATTAATATTGATAGAGCCATATTCCTTTTCTAGTTCTTTTTTGAAATCCTCGGTTTTCTTGTTCTCTTCACCGAACTTCCCTAATACTTGGGCTTTTTGGGCTTCTAAAAATCCAACTTCATTTAAGAGTTTGTTTAACTCTTTTTGAAAGCCTTGAATCTTTTCTAATTGGTCTTTGGTAATCATTGATTTTACTTCACTCATTTTATTAAATTTAATTATCTGTTGCTTATTGATTTAAATTTTTCAGCACCTCGAGAACCAAAATAAGCAACATAAACGGTTATCAAAAGTGATTTTAAAAGGTCGATCCAGCCGGTATCAATACCAAAAGCTATATCAAACCCATCTAATAGAATAAAAATTACAAGAGATATAGTTAAAAATATTAATGTCATTGGGCGTGTGTTTTTACTAAGCCATGAATCGCTTTTCATATCACTTTGCCAACGCTTTGAAACCTCTTGTAGTTCTACCATATCTTGCTCTAATAATTTTAAAGCAGTTTCTTTATCTTGTGGTGGTAAGTCTGGATCTTTATCTATAAGATTTTTAACCATACCTAGTGCACCTTGATCGGGTAGTATATTTCCTATTACATTTATAATACCTGATTTACCTAGTAAGAATTTTCCTACCTTAGTATCTTTAAATTTCTTTTTAGGTTTAGACATAATTATCCAGCTTTATACGCGGGTTTTTCCCACGGTAATTGTTTGTTAGACTCATCTAACTCAGATCTAAGATATTTTTTTCCCTTCCAGTAAACAGCTTTTTCATCATAATCAAGTTCACCAGACTTCATTTGACCTATATGAACATTTTCATGTTTAATAGTATCATCTATCTGCTCAGGAGCAGTCATATCTTTATTTATTAAAATATTTCCTCTTTTATCAGCTCTGCCTAATACACCTTCTTCCAATGGCATGTTTACTATTGGAGTTGGATTAATATCGAATGGTGGAGTTAATTTAAAAGCCATTATTTTCCAGGAAACATTTTGTTTAACATGTTTTTTCGGTGTTCACAGCCACAGGGTATATTTAAACCCTGTGATACTGTGTCTACCATTTTTTTGATACCAGTAGCTTTAGTGAAAGACTCTATTTTATCACCTAGACCTTTAGGTTTCATCTTAGCTAAATAATGCAGCTGAGAATACAACAAACGTAAGCGCTTGTCCTGTTGCACTAACTGTAGCAGGAATACCTCCTATAGTTGAAACAATACCTCCTGGATTTGAAACCCAAGCATCTTGAATAATATCAGGTACATTGTAACCAGCAGCTGCTGCAGTGTGTGTTAGTGTAAGTACGTCTTCAGCGGCAACGCTTGAGTTCATGTTGATAATAGTACTTGTACCACTTACAGCAAGAACACTTAAAATGTCTTTTTTCTGAATAACTACACTTGTTTGGCCATTAACCGCTGGCGTAAGCGGAATTTTTAAATAACTCATAATAATTTGTTTTGTGTTAATTTCTTAACTTGTTAATGGTTTATATATAATGGTATTATTTGGTTTAATCGTCAGATTTTTTAATTCTAACGCTTTTTTGTTTTATAACAGTTCCTTTTCTAGCTTTTCTTTCAGCTTTTTTACCTTCTCTTTTCTTTTGCCTAGCTGCTCTAATGGCTGTTCTTCTTTCTTTTCTAGTAGAAACTCCAGAATCTTCACCGCTACCTCTTGAAATAAATTTAGTTTCTCTAGCTTTTTTAAGATCTGCTTGACCTTCAGCTTTTTTAGCTTTAGCAGCTTTAATTTTAGCTTTTTTAGAACTTTGAATTTTTTCCATATCAGACATAGGACTTTTTTCTTCTTCTTCTTTTTCTTTTTTTGACTTGTCACTACCTGTAGCGCTAAAACCAAATCCACTTCCAAAATTTCCAGGTCCTTTATGTTTACCATATTTGCTAGGTCCTCCAGACATAGGTGGCTCTTCCATTTCACCCATTTGCTTTATGCCTTTTTTCTTTTTACCATACATACCTGGTGCTTCTTTAATGGCCTCTTGTAATTCCATTGGTAATTCATCTTGAGCGCCTTTTAAAGCTTTTTCAGGGCCCATATGCTTACCATATTTTCCAGCTCCTTGCTCAGCCATACTAGCATGTGCAGCTTTTCTTTGAGCATCTGTTTTGTATTTAGCCATACCTACAGGTTCTCCAGCCATATATTTCATCATACCTTTTCCTACGACTTTATTATTCATACTACCATAAGCGCCAGGTCCTGGCATACCACCTGGATATGATTCTAAGCTTTTAGCTTTACCACTCATTTTTGGTCCTTTGTGTGAAAGATCCACTCCTCCGTGAATCATTCCTTTTGTCATTTTTTTACCTATTCCCATGATTATTTATTGTGTTTCATATGTTTAGACAAAAATGTTTCATCGTGTCTTACATCGCCAGCTAATTTAGATATATGTTTTTCATCAGCTGTTTGGTTAATATCTTTGTATTTTCCTCCTTTTTTTTGATCATATAAAACGTCTCGCTTTAAATAATCCATGTGAGCTTTATCATCTTTGATGGCAGACTTCACATTACCTTTAGTAATTTTTGTATCCATAGTTTTTTTTTATTTGGATTTACATCCGAAGTTTTTAGCGTAATTAGCCATTTTGACCACCGCTGGTGAATATTCTTTTTGTTTACTCATTACAGCGCTAGCTGCAGAACAAGCATCTTTAAAGCCGTTTTTCTTAGCCCAAGCTGTAAATTTATTTTTATTACTTTCTTTTATTTCAGGAAAGCCTTTTTTTAAAAATGGTGATTGTGTATAACTCATAATATTATTCTAATGCTATTAAATTACTTAAACCTCCAGCCACTGCAGTTACTTGAACAACTGAAACTGGTAAAACAAATCCTTGAGCAGGGTTTGTAAATGTTACTGTTTTATTATCTATAGTTAATACAGAAACACTAGGTAAAACACTAAATGCAAAAGTTAATACTGAATCAACCACAATATCAGCAGCTAAATTATCTACTAAAACTATTTGATTAGCTGTAGTTATAGTATCTACAACCCCTACTAAAACACCATCGTCATATACATTCATACCTGATTGTATATAAGGGTTGGAAACTCTAAAAGTTACATTTTTTTGTGCAGCATCAGATTTAACAGGTCCACTAGTTGCGCTTGTTACACTTCCAAAGTTGTTACCTTGAGAAGGTTGTATTCCTATAAATAAACTATATTCTTTCCAACTGTTTTGATTAACATTAAAAAATGTTAAGTTTTGACCAGCTGCAGTTTGTTTAGGTTTGTTAAGGGTTACTGTTGTTGCCGCTGCTGCATGAACAACAGCTGCAACCATTACCTCATCGTTTATTGTTATTGCGGCTGCACCTCCTGATGCTGGTGCTGTTAAATACATTCCAACTTGTATAGCGCCATTTACTGCTCCTAGTGTAAAAGTTGTAGAAGTAATAGCGTTAACTACTCCAGTAGCCGTGGTAGAATCAGTTATTTTAACTGTACCATCTATTAATTGTGTAGCACTTACAACTGGAGTAATTCCACTTTTAAATGCTTCTGTGTAATAATTTCTAATCATTTTTTTTTATTTTTTTTTATTTTTATTACAAAAGTTTCTAGCAGCTTCAACACTACTAAATCCCCATTTTTTTAAAGCCATTGCTTTTCTAGTTGGTTCACCATTAGCACCTTTCATAGCTCCTTTCATACCAGCAAATCTACAAGCAAATGAAACTCTTTTAGGACTAGTTCCACTTGTTGCTCTTTTGTTCAAGGTTTTACCTGTTTCTTTTTTATGCTTAGCTCTCATTGCGCGGTTTTGCTTTTCGTAAGCCGCTTCTTTTATAGCTGGTCCTTTGCTTGCCATTATATTATTTTGTATTTTGTTTTACCATTTTCTTTATAAGCCCTTAAACATCTTCTTCTATTAATATCTTCCGATATATAACTTACATGCACCCAATCAGGGTTGTTTAAGTCGCCAAACTCCCATATCATCTGATCATAATCTAAGTTTTCTTGTATATAATGATACATTTCTTCATTAGTTTTATAACCGTAAGTATCGTCTATATCTATTGCACAACCAATACAATGTTGAGAGGATGTACTTCCGCCAATAGCAGAATTTAATTTGGGTGAGCGATAGAAACTATTAATAGCAATTGGACCACCTACCCATTTACGTAGAGGTTCAAAAACTTTTTCAGCAATAGTTTTCATGTTAATTAAATCTAAATCACGAGGTGTATTGTCAATACTTAACCTGGTGGCCGTGTGAGATTTAACCCCTTCTTTAAGCGATATGTGTTCACTTATTCTATCACTCATTTTAGTAAGCTTTTACTGTTGTCCTTTAGCTATAGAGCTAATAGGCATATTAATAGGGGATGTTTTACATGGGTATTTTAAAACTTGCATTTTGTTTCTTGAATTACCTTTGGCTAAAGGTCTTCCTACTTCTGATAATGGCCCATCCCATATTGTGTTAGCACCTAATTGACTTGGATTTTTCATAATTTTTATTTTTTTTAAGAGTATAAACTGTTTACACCTTCATTATCTATATCTGGTGGCGTTGGCACTGCCATAGGTGGATTCATAGCGGGTTCAATTCCTACATTATCTAATTCATCTGGTTTAGTTATTGTTCTTCCACCTCTATCTAGTTCTGCTTTAGGATTAGTTAATTTAGCAAAATCACTTTGTTGTTTTGCACCCATAAAACTTGTAGCACCAGCTATCCCGCTTAAATCAACAGATGCAGAATTACTTCTTGAAATTAAAGCATCGGTTCTTTGCTGATCTCTATTTTTTGAACTAGAAGAATGAGTGTGACCAGGCTTAGATGTATCTTTGCTAGCATCCATAGCTTTTTTAATTAACTTGGCACCCGTATTAACTAATAATCCCATTATTTCTTTTTAGCTTCAAGAACTTTAATAAGTTCTTTTAGTTTATTAATTTTTTTATCAATTGAAGAATAGTCTTTTTTTACAACTTCTTCTTTAACTTCTTTTTCTTTTTTTCCCATGATTATCGGTTTTTATCTTTATTTACGTTATTTATGGATGTAATCATTACTTTATCTATGTAACTCTTACCTTTCATTATTTTATTTCTGGCTGTAGAAGTAGGTATGTCTTCTAAACCAAGCATAATACGGTACATGCGACTTATTAGTTGTTTACACTTAAAGGAAACTTTATAGATATTATACTTTTGGGTTGTTCGATTATGTTGTCTCCATACGATTATCCAACCTTCTTTAAGTAATCTGTTCCAGCGTCTATTGTCCCAACTATAAGAATATGTACCGATTTTAAAATCTTCTCTTGTAAAAAGATCCATGCAATCGAAATAAATTAACAGTTCAAGATCTGCATCATTTAATTCATTATTTTTACAGGCCCATTTTCTAATAATCCTATAATGTTTTAAAAGATTTAAATCTCTAATATCACTTGCTTCTAATCTCATAACACAACAACTACATGTGCCATGTTAACTACTTGATATATTTCTTTTTTTATCTCTATTTGATGAGTATTATTTTTATCAAAATAAATAACATCACCTTTTTTGATTCCTATAACATTACTACCAGCTGATAATATTTTACCTTCTGCATATCTTATATCTTCTCTTTGTTTTTCACCTAAAAAAAGACCACCTTTGGTTTCAGACACACCTTGTTTAGTCATGTCAACTATTAAATTATTACCTATTGCCTTCATTAATTCTAAGATTATTGATTACACAATCGGTTGATAAAATAGTAGTTGCTACAGAAGCCGCATTTCTTAATGCACTTTTTGTTACTAGTAAAGGATCTATTATTCCGGACTTAATCATATTTACCATACTGCCTGTAACCACGTTTAATCCTTCTCCTTCTTTTGTAGGTATTTCATAATCTTCAATACCTGCATTTGCTAATATTGTCTTAAATGGCGCCTTAATAGCGTCTACTAAAACTTTTTCACCTTCAGAAGTTACCAGTATATTCTGTGCAGCATTTAAAAGAGCAATTCCACCACCTGGAACAATACCTTCTTTTATAGCGGCTTTAGTAGCACATATAGCATCTTCAACTCTATCTCTTTTTTCTTTTAATTCAACCTCTGAATTAGCCCCTACTTTAACCACCGCAACTTTACCTGATAATCTAGCAAGTCTTTTTTCATAAGCAACTACAATAGCCGGGTGCTTAGCTGTTTTAAGCTTAGATTTTAAATCTTTAATTAAGTCTTTAACAGGTTCAGACGTTTCATTAACTCTTAATATGGTTTCACCCATACTACTTATACTTTTTTTAATTTGACCTAAATGTTCTGGCCCTATTAAATCTATATCATCACCTAAATCTTCATTGATAACAACAGCACCTGTTAAAAGTGCTAGGTCTTGTAAAGTTTCTTTTTTATTTACACCAAAAGCAGGCGCATCTATTATATTAACTTTAATATTACCTTTTATCTTGTTCATTGCAAGCGCTGATAAAACTTGAGCATCACAATCACCAATAATAAGTAATGATTTATCTTTTTTAATTACATGTTCTAATACATTTTGTATTTTACGAACATTTTCTATTTCTGATTCAACTATTAAAACTAGTGGATTATCTAACTCAGCAGTTTTAGTATCTTGGTTGGTTACAAAATGAATATTTTTTAAACCTTTTTCATATTGTATACCATCTATTGTTTCAAACTTAGTTTCAGGTAGATCAGATATTTCTAGCATTACAACACCTGTTTCATCTACAGATCTAAATGCATCAGCTATAATTTTACCAAGTACAGGATCATTATTTGTAGATATAGTAGCTACTTGATCAATCATATCACCTTTAACTGTTGTAACTTTTGAATTTAAATATTCAACAACCTTATTAGTGGCATCAGTTATACTTTTTTTTATTTCCCTTGAATTTTCTTTTGTTATTACTTTATAAGCTTCTTTTAAAATAGCATGAGCTAAAACTGTAGCGGTTGTAGTACCATCACCAGCTTCACCAACTGTTTTTTTAGCAGCTTGTTTTAGTAGTGTTGCCCCCATATTTTCTATAGGATCAAGAAGTGTAATAGCTTCTGCTACTGTTACACCATCTTTAGTAATAACTGGTTGACCGGAACCATCTTCTAACATAACACACTTACCACTAGCTCCAAGAGTGGAGCTAACGGCTTGTGTAAGTTTTGTAATACCGGCAAACACATTATCTTTAGCATCTAAGCCGAAGCTTAAATTCTTTACAATTGCATTTGACATAATTTAATTTAATTTGATTTGATTGATTGATATTATTTAAACGTCTTAACTACTTTAGGTCCTTTTAAGAAATCTACTTTCTTTGCATAGTGATCAACACTACCATCAATTGCAGTCTCTGCGGCTTCCATAGTTTCACGTCTTGTTACATCGTACCATTTGTCTTTTTCTACAAGGTCACGGTGTTCGGTTTGAAAATAACCATTAGGTAACTGTACTATTCTCCAATGTTTCTTTTTGGATAAATGTTTCCAGATTTTAATAGTTTCTTCGGTAATCTGCGGTGTTTGTGGTTGGCCCATACTTGAGCTCAACGAATAAAAATAAGTCATCGTGTTTTGGTTTTAAGGGTTAAACTTTATTTTTGGTTAATATTGCTTCGCTTGCAATATAGGTTTAATTATAGTATCACTTGTTTTTTTACAAACTTACACTATTCTTCCACAGGTGGTACCGGTGGTATAGGTGGATTTTGCCAAGTAAAGTATAAGTCTTCATTTACTGGTGTAATTTGTTTTGCTATTTGAGCTTCAATACTAGCTGCCATACTAGACACATCTAATACTCCTTCAAGCCAACCAATTACTACAGCTTCAAAAGCTTCAGTATCTGCATAAGGTATAAAAGGATCTCCTTTTACATAAGTAAAACCTTGAGCACCTATTTGACTTGCTTGATACATTTTTCCACTAACTTCCTCTGAACCTGAATAAGTCCAGTGTACTGTGAATATTACATTTTGCTCTCCTTCGGCCTCGATGTGAGCATTCATCTGATTAATAGACCATTTGTAAGTTATTGCCATTTTTATTTATTTTTTAAAATTTCTATCTCTTCTTTTAGTTCTTGTATTGCACCTACCAATAATGGTACTAATTTTGACTGGTCGATACCTTGATATTTTGGGTTTCCTTTTTCATCAACTCCGTCTTTTTCCCCTGTAATAGCTTCAGGCACTATATATTGTACTTCGTGAGCTAAGAACCCATCTACTGTTTTATCTGCATCTGCTATAAAATTAAATCGACTTGGTTTTAATTGACTTACTCTTTTTAAAGCACCTGTCATTTCAACTACATTTTCTTTTAATCTATAATCGGAACTTGTAACATAAGTAGTTGTGGTATTGTTAGATGTAATTGCACCAACTTCAGTCGTATTTCTTTTAAAAATTATTAAATTTTGTACAAGAGTACCTGTATTAGTATTTATTATAGCCATACCATTATTAACAGTTCCATCATAAGAGCTAACTAATTTAGCTGATACAGGATTTGTCGTCCCGATTCCGACGTTTCCGTTACCTTTAACAACCATAAAATTAGTACTATCAGTTGAATTACTAACTTTTAAAGAATATTCACTGGAAACAGTACCTGCTTTAATTAATAAACCATTAGCATCAGAAGCGCCATTTGTATTTTGAATAATACTAGAAAACCCTGCCGTAGATGTTGTGACTTCAAGTTTAGCTCCAGGCGTGGTCGTTCCAATTCCAAGATCACCTAAAATATAATTATCTCTTGTAGTATTTCCTTCAAGATTTATAGTTGTATTTCCAACATTCATTAATTGAAATCTACCTGAAGGACCAGTTTCATTTCTTAAAAACCATAAATAACCTGAAGCAGAATACTTTCCGCTAAATGCTTCATTTTGAGTATAAGCCTGTAATGTTAAAAGTTCTGGAGTAACAGAAGAGTCATCACCTATTTGTATCATACCTCCGGACCATATACGCATTTTTTCTGTGTTATCATTGGTTTTAAAAATCATAGCATTAGCAGAATGTTGATAAAGCATTGCTCCAGCAAAATTTGTATCTCTATCTCCAAAATATATACTTGAAAAACTACTTCCAATAATACTCATAGCTGCTTCACCATTGTTATCAACTACTAACGAACCATAATAACTTGATAACGGAACACTACCATCTAAACCTACTACGTGTAATCTTTCTTGTGGCGAAGTCGTTCCGATTCCTACGTTTTGTGAATTATCTATGGTTACAGCAATATTATCGTTTGTTCTAAAAGTCATACTATTACTACTATGAGAATAATATACTTGACCAATATTATGATCACCTGAATCAGCAAAACTAATAACACCATCGCTAGATGTTCCACTTCTAATTGTTAATCCGCAATCATTATCATTTTCTAATATTAATTCATCAGAAGCACTACCAACAGTTGTTGCACCACTGTCGCCATTATAAACATGCAACTTAACATCAGGCGATATTGTTCCGATTCCTATTCTTCTAAATTCATTTATAAACAAAGCAGAAGCTGTAGCACCCCCACTTCTTGTTTTAAAGTTTAAACTTGTATCTCCATTAGCTGTAAGATTTACTATATCAGAAACTATTTCAGTTCTTTGATTAGACATAAAAATAGAACCTTTATTATTATAAGAAGTTCCAGAGTTTATATATAAATCTCCTGCTGAACTTATATTTAAATTTCCTGAAAAAGTTGCGTTTTGTGACGAGTTAATTGTTAGGGCTAAATCTGAAAAACCACCAGTATAAAATCTTATTCCACTACTTGCTTCTCTAGCCATTAATACCAAACCACCACTTGCTCCAGTTCCTGAACCAACAATACCAGAATCTGCTATAAATCCACCAGAACCTGCATTAACACCAACAGCACCTAAAAATAATCCATCTGCATTAGCACTGGTATTTGTTATATACATATTAGCTCCTGCTGATGTTCCTGTATTTGGATTATATAATTTTATAGTTGTATCTGTATTCTGATCTTTTGTAAAAGTTGCAGTAGTTCCTGTTAAAGTACCACCAACAGTAAATGATATACCAGAAGCTGTAGATGTAGCTCCTGTAAGTATACCTCCAGCTAAAGGTAAATATGGTCCACCAATAACGGTTGATCCATCAACCCAAGTTGGAGCTGCGTTACCATTTGATTTTAATACATAACCAGATGTACCTGTTTGACCACTGAATTGTATGGCTCCAGTAGAATCAACCGCAAATTTACCGTTTACATTAGATAATATTGCCATTTATTTATTTTAAGTTACAGCCATGTATATTATAGTTCCCTTTAACACTGTTGTGTCAGTTATCTGCGCGGGTGTAACGTAAACTGAACCTGTTGAAGAAGTTCCAAGAACGCCCACCATCCAACAAACACTACCGGTAGACGTAGTATCCCAAGCTAAAGAAGAAAAACCTGTTGCCATGTTTTGAAAATAATCTATAGTTCCTGAACCATTAGTTCCAGTAGGGTGATTAAAAGGTAATCCCCCTAAAAGAACATAACTACCTGTCATTGATGCTCTACTACTTAGTTGTACTCTATAATTTAAAAACACTTGTCTACCAATTTTTGTATACGTACCAGATGCAGCAGATAAAGTTGCTAGATTTCCACTTAAATCTTTAATTGTTGGTGTCCAAGTTCCCTCTTCGTAATAATCTAAATTATTAGAAGAAGCATTTGCACCAAACCTAATTCCTTTAGCAGCATAAGTATGACCACTTGAAGCGTTTAATCTAATTTCCCCATCTCCTCTAACTGCAAAATATTCAGCACTACTATTATGATTTTCAACATAAAAAGCGTGGTTTGAACTTGAAGAACCTGCCGATAAATAAATACCATTATCAAAGTCAGAATCTACTCTTAATTGATATGATACTTGAGTTAAACCGCCTGAACCTATGTTAATGTTACCCCCAGATGTTATACGCATTCTTTCTGTGGCATTTGTTGCAAATGTTGTAATACCACCACCACTTCCAGACTCTAATGCTAAATTCATTCCATAATTTGAAAACATTTTCATCTGTGAACTGCTTCCATATATTCCACCTCCTCCACCAGCAGTTACTTGCACATCTACTCTACCTATTGACGTACCAGATACGGTTAATGATGTTTGGTTGGTAAAATTATTAGGCGAATCCGTTCCGATTCCTACATTTCCTTCAGACTTTATATACATTTTATTAGAAGCGTTAACAGCAAATGCCATAAAATTTGTTTGATGATTGTATGCTATTTGTCCTCTAAATCTATCGTTACCTGTAGTTCCATCTGCAAACATTATATAGTTATTGTCAGTATTAGAATTAGCAACTATTGTTATTCCATTTTCAGAACTATCAAGTTTAACAACTAATTTGTCTGCATAATAATCTG
>WLWF01002443.1_pt1 | contig 13442 bp, 8 predicted proteins | sample 6718331 | NCBI WGS metagenome assembly WLWF01 (sample SAMN12718692, study PRJNA515312) | sponge metagenome | isolation source: marine sponge | host: Mycale hentscheli | place: New Zealand: South Island, Marlborough, Capsize Point | collected 2003-05-01
TTTAGGAACCGGCGGAATTTGGGGAGTGCGACTACTATCTGGAGCGCCCGCTCCTCCGAAATACCCTTTATCGCCGCAATCCCTCTTTCGAGTTTTTGGTTTTCCGGCAAGCTTTCGCTCTCAAAGTGAAGAATGTTTGGGAACTTTTTAAGAACCTTTGCTAAAATATCACGACCCGATCCACGTCCGAAGATGTTGGAGCCCACCATTAGCTTTTGCTCGCTCGCCTCCTTCAGCGCGTTTCTAATCCCTTCCACGATGTTCTTTGCCTTGGTTGCCTGAAAGCCTTCGATACGGGTCAGCTCTTGCGGTGTAACCGTTGCCATTTTTTCAACCGTATCGTAGCCTTCTTCAAACATTTTGCGTAATGCTTTCTCACCCAAGTTGCTCGCCTTGATCGTATCGAAGAACTTCTTAATATTCGCAAATCGCATTTCGGTGTTCCACTGCTCGTCCAGCATCGCTTCGGCGGGCAAACGAATATCCACACCACTCTTTGACCACTCATAAGGACCCTGCCACCAAGACTCTTTCAACGCCGCTGCGGTTGCGGGTGTCTTAACATTTTCCACGTGGGGAATGACATCGCCGCGGCGGAGAATCACCACTTTGGCACCGGGACCCAACTTCTTGGTCTGGATGGTGCGTGCGTCGTGCCCCGTGATCTTTCGGATAGTGGCGCCTGGCACTTTCACCGGATGTATGTGCACTGTTGGCTTGATGTACCCATCCTTGCTCACGCGCCAAGATATATCCCGGATGGTTGCCTCTGCCTTTTGATCCTCAACTATCATCTTAAAAGCAATACCATGTTCCGGATTTTGATTCTTGCGTGGGTATACCTTGTCATCCATCACGATCACACCATCGCACTCGTAAGGGTGCTCCTCTCGGTAGCGCACAAACTCCTTGCTCAGTAGCTCCTCGGTCAGTTCTGCTGGCGTTGCCACCTCGGCGTGCTCAACAACCTCAATGCCCAGCTGCTTTGCATAGGGTTCGAGTAACTTTAGCTGTGCGCTTGGCTTAAGCCCTTGCGGTTCAATGACTTCAAACGCCACAAACTTCAAGTCCTTCTGCCGCTCACCGTGCTTAGCGACATCCAGCGCGTTGATCAATCCTGCAACCATATTCCGAGGATTGGCGTAGGTCTCGGAGTACTTGTCAGCAAAGGTCTTGCGGTCGAGCACAATTTCGCCGCGGATCATAAAGGTCTCGTTAGGACCAAGAAGGACCTGACGCTGCTCAGGCAACATAAACTGGGTGTTAGTCGCCATTCCCATTTGCGCCACCAAGTGCGATACATCGCCGCCCTTTTGAGAAGTGTCACCCTTTCGAACCTCTCCGTGTGTGAGCAACTTGGCACCTCCTGGTTGCACTATGTACAGCGCTGATGCACCATCCAACTTGGCAGAGGTCACATACGGTCCTTGATACTTTTTCTTCCACGCTTCCAGTTTTCCCTGCCCCGGCTTAATCTTGTTCATAGAGAACAACGTGTAAGGCAATGGGACCTCGACACGCTTGGTCTTGGCACCGACCACCTCAAACACCTTGCTGGTTGGGAAATTTTCCTTCAAGTACTCATCGAGTTCATCAAAAGCCGTGTCGGTCATGATGGCATCACCCTGCCGGTACGCCTTGTTAGCCTTGCGATGCATCATTTCCAGAGCTTTCTGATCCATTGACTCGAGCGCCTTTGCACCCTCGGCGGCGAACTTTGCCAAGTTTTGCTTCATTGTGGGCTTCTTGGACTTTTGGACAGTCTTGCGCACAGTTGCTTTTATTGTCGCTGGTGCTGCGGCAGCTGCGGCTGCTGGGGCAACCGGCTCCTTCGGCGTGGGCTCCTTTGGTGTCACCGACTTTGGTGTGGGATCCTTTGGCGTTGGCTCCTTCGGTGTTGCTTCAGGAGTTGGACTAGCAAGAGGAATAGGAGATGGTGGCAGTGCTGTGGGTGGTTCCGCGACTTCAGCAGCCGCTGTCGCAGGCTCTTCTTCCTCGCGTGGCGATTGCATACGAACCGCCTGTCCGACAGTGAGCTCTGGCTGAAATTCTTCCTCTGCCTTCTCCTGATCTTCAAAGAATTTTTGGGTTAGCACCTTTGTATACTGCTGTTCCAGAGTCCGCCGGTTGTCTTTGTTGACCTTCGCGGCGGGAATACCGACGTGCTTAAAGCGGCGTTCTAACTCACGGTCGTCCCACGATTTTACAAATTCGGGAACACGCACATCGGGACTCGGAGTACTCGGGGAGGCTAGCAAGAGGGGTTGGGGTGGTTCGTCTGGGGAGGTGGAGAGCATAATAGGGGGCGGTGGTAGCTGTTCTGGGGTTGTTTCTTTGGGCGTCGGCGTTGCCTTCTTAGGTGTCGGTGTCTTTTCCTTTTTCTCCGGTGTGACCGACTCGGGTGTGTTTTGTGGCGGGGGCGGGGGCAGCATTTCGAGCTTGCGTGCCTCCTCAGCACTCTCAACAATCCGCACCTTCTTTTTCAGCTTCTTCGGTGGCTTTGGGGTGTCTTTCACTGACTTTACCGTTTGTTTCTTAACCGTGGCTGAAGCAGCAGCGGGCGCAGCAGTAGCAGGCGCTGCCTTGGACACAGTCCGACGAACAGTCACCGACTTCTTCTTTGCCTCTTTCTTTGCCTTGACTGTGTCGCGCTTAACTGGCGCAGCGCCTTCCGCAGCCTGGACTGCGAGTACTCCGGTTCGCTCAATAGGCTCCTTAAACTTCATACCAAGGAACTTAAATATGTCTGCCTCGGTCTTCATTGGTTCCTCAATTTTACCTTTAGTAGCAGTATCAATAAACCCATGTTCGCTCAAGCTGTAGCCCATAGCCAGTGCCCTGTTGCGCATTGTAATGTTGAAACTGCGACTTCCTGTAAAGTATAGGACCGCAAATGAGTACTCATCTGGCGGGGAGTACATAATATCGATCCGTCGGTGCTTGTCGCTGTCTGGCAACTTCCCAATCGCGAGCGTCTTGGTCTTCCCTGTTGAAAGCACGTCCGTAATAATTCCCGAACTCTGAAGCTCCTTGACAAATCGCTTGTGGACCCCCATATCATCCGCACCACTTGTGATGATGACATCAATATCGCCAGAGTCCGCCGCTCCCCGGCGGTAGCTGCCCACAATCATCATCTTAGCCTCGGCATCGCTCTCGGGAATCACTTTGTTCCACGCTTCGCTGATGCGCACCTCAAACCGCCCAATTTCCTCTCTCGGAATCCGCTCTTGCAGATCCTCGTACCGCGCCAATCCAGTGCGCTGCTTGCCTGTCAAAAGTGCCGGGTTTTCTGCGGCTGCCTTACGTAATTCAGCAATCGTGGTGATTCCGTCGGCAATCAACTGCTTAGCCTTTTTCGGACCAATGCCGTGCACACCCGTCAGGTTTAGCCACGCTTCATCCTCGGGTTTCATCAACGCCTTGAGCTCGCCTGTCTTCGAGTACTCCTCAAACTTTTTCAGCATTGTGGCGCCGATCCCCGGCAGCCCTTCCAATTGCTTTGGATCGGTAATCGGTGTGGTGCCTCCGAGTAGCTCCTCTTGCGCCTTCTTGTAAGCCTGCGCGCGAAAGATTTCGCCTTTCGCTCGCATTAACTGCTCCAACCGTCCAAGCATGTCCACAAATCCAAGTCTCAAATCTCTGGGGCTGTCAGCCTCTGCCATATCTAGAAAGAGGGGCGAGTATTATTCTTGTAATGTTTTGAGTACTCAAACATCGTTGAGTACTCGATTCGATTATTACGATTACGTGTTCGCGGGGGAGCGGACACTGGTGCGCGTGAGGGTTCGTTCATTGCCGCGCAAGGTCACCGCTGCGCTCTGCCTATTAGCCACCGCTGTTTCGCGCACTGTAAGCAGCCCCTTGATCTCCACTTGTGTTCCACCGGTGACTGCCTTGCGGGCGGTCATTGTAAGCTGCCCAACAGACGGACGGTCGCGGGGATCAGCGCTAGTGCCGCGCATTAGTTGTTCAGCAAGAGGGTAAAGATAGTCCGAGTCTGCTTCGCCCAACTTGTACGCCCTGAAAATCGCAGAAAAGCACATGCTGACCGAGTACAGGTCGATGGCTCGCCAGTTCTCCATTATAAAGTTGAACAGGGACTCCCCGGTGACATCGCCCAGCGACTTGTAAAAGCTCAGCACCGCATTCTGCCTCTCTTGCATTCCAGTAGGATCATTCACGAACAGCGGATTGCTCGCCGCCACTCGCTCGGCAACTGATTCCAGCTCGTCGTTGGTCAGCGCCACTTCGGGCGCAGCGTCCTTGCGGTGAAAGATGTAGCATAGCAAGTGTACTTCGGGTGGCCACACAAAATACCCCGGTTCGTATGCGATTACTGTGCTCGGTATGGTCTCCAACGTCTGCTCCTCTGGCAAAAAAGAAATGCCAAAGTCGGCGATCAGTGGAAGGCGTGGCGGCAGCGGCGCAAAAATGTTGTCCGCCTTGAGGTCAAAGTGCACTATTGGATTCGACGCCGAGTGGAGCAGCGAAACGCCATCGAGCACGTGCGGTAGCCCCACTACCAAGTTCCGCAACATATTCTGGATCACATCGGGGGTGGCGTTGGACGGCACAGTCCCCAGCTTGTAATGGGGAATATCTTCCATCTCCATGATTAGTAGCTCTTGCTCTTGAGTACTCGCGTTAGCATCCCCAATCGGTGCACATCCCTCCTTGAGCGAAGCGGGGAATAACGAAGCTGTCGTGGTGCACGTTGATTTCGGAGTTACAAAGTGCTCCGCCGCACCCGGAAGCTTCGCCACCATAGTACCAATCTTGATTTCATTTTGCGACGTTGCAGTCACCCGCTGGAGCTTCGCCACCATTCCCACCGCTGCCTGTTTTTGTTCGCCAGTGAGAGCGCCTTTGCACCCTATTGCGGGTCGATACACACACCCGTAGCCTCCGGTCGCAATAGGCGCTTGGTGCAATTCGTGATTTACGGTGCCGGTCATTGCTGTTTTAAAATCACACTTTTCCCTAAGTGAATATGCGGAAATTGACTTTTTCAAGAGTATAGCGAAAGGGGCAGAATCAATCCAAATGGCGCCCACCGCGTGTTTCACCAAACATTTGTACGAAAAGGCAGAAGTTCAACTGAGTTTTCAGTGCGCGGCGCTGGCAGGCGATGCCAAGGAAGCAGTGTACTGGCTGTTGGAGTTGTGCGAGAGTGGGTGGATTGGGGAGGCGTGGGAGCAACTGTGGATGGCGTATTACGACTTTTACGCCGCCCATAATCCCCAATTTGAAGGTGAGTTACTGGAACTGATGAAGCTTGGGGGAAAACGGGGGCAGTTGCGAATGATTCCGCTGCTGCACGGCGCATCGGCGCTTATTGGTCGCCGGCGCTCAATAGCCGCCTGGCTTCTGCGCCAAGGAGTGTTAGCAAGAGTGGATAAGTTGAGAAAGAATAGCGAGGATAGTGCGCCACCAGTTGTGAGCATTTTGCTTGGCGGAGAGGGCGGAGCGGCAATCGAAAGCGACGATGAGAGCGAAGCCGAAGCCGAAGCTAATAACACAATACTGGAGCGGTTGTTGTCGGATCCGGTGGAAGCCGCCGGCGCCCTTGCCGAGATTGGTTTTGAGTACTCAAAATTGGAAAACCAAAAGTTGTGGGAAGTTTATGAAGGGTTAGTGGACCACTGCGACGGCGACGCCCAAAAAGAGGCGTGGGATAGGGTGCCAGCCAGCAAGTTGCACATTGTTTGTGCCTTGCTCGTCTTTGTCAATGATGAACATTCCGTTGTGAACTGCGAAAGCAAGACGAACAGCGTGGGTGTGGACTTGACAGCGGCTAGCGCCGACCGAGAGCTTGTAAGCGCCGCCCTTGATTTAGTGAAAAAAACCAAATCAACAGCACCCCGCGACCACCTCTTGCTATGGCGTCAGTACTCGCCGCGGCGCGAGATCGGCTCTCTTGCGGAGTTACCGCGATGGAAAGAGGGAAAGGCGGATGCGTTGGCGAAGAGTTTACGTTATGGACACAATTGGCTGCAATTTACACGAGGGTGTCCTTATTGGACCCGCACTGTGCGGGCTTACAAAGGAAAGCGAGGAGCGGATGGTGAGGTAATTTGGGCGGACGAAGAGGCGGAGGAGCGATTTTGCGCGGAGCGAGATTACGACACGGAGGAACTGCCGGAGTGTGCGCTGGCAGCGGGGGCGAATCTCTTTCCAAAGGGCACCAAGCTGCAATGGCTGAAGAAAGTGTGGAATGTCAAACCTCGTCCGGATCTGTGGAGTCGGCTGCTTCAGCCTTAGACTAAAACCAATTCAAGATTACAAGTTATAATTTTTTAAATATGCCCGGATTAGGCGTCTTCTACCATCTTTTCGACCCAGAGCCTGTAAGCACCCACTGCCAGTTGCTCAGCGGCGAGCTGCACGATAAGCTCGTAGATCTCCGTGCGTCGTTGGAATCGAAAGAGGGTGAATGTGAAAGGATGCTTGAGTACTTGCGAACCGTTCACAAGCACGCTATTTTGTGTCCCCGCAGCACCATTTCAGAAGTGGACACGCACTATGCGGGTGAACTTAGTGCAGCCAATTTGTATTACAAAACTTATTTCAACGCCGCGGGCTTGTCCAAAGGGGAGGGCGAAAACATAAAAAATATGGTTTCAGCGCGCGTTCAGGAAGACCACTGTGCTTTTAAAAACGGATTGTCGTGGAGTCAGTGGATAGCGCGTGTCGTGACACAAAAACCTCGAAAGTTTGGCTAACTTTATAAATGATACTTGCCCGTTTTTGAATTATACTTTGCCGCCGGGTCTAGAGAACCATAATTGGCAACTAGAAATTCGTGGGTCTGATTTGGAGCTGGGCATCTTTCCTCTTCCAACACTATCTCTCCTTGGGGGAGGATCACGACGCTCTCTAGCACCGGTGGACTTGCACCCAAGTAGTACATTTGTTCGTGCTTGTTATCGGCTGTAGTTCGGTAAAATTGTAAATCTACGGTGACATAGTGATAGTCGGCACCTCCGTACTTGGGCGATAGCTGATAGCTACCCAATGCGGGCTCGTACACCTCAATCTTATCCGCGTAGGTGCTAACCAGCCTGCACTCATAGCATGGGCGCAATTTGCTCTGGATTATTTTTAAAATACTTTTTATAGAGTCCTTTTCATCGTGGTTGTTATCCAGCAGCACTCCGTAGTCGAAGTCATCGTCATGCGGAATGAACTTGCCGTTTCGCCACGCACCCAAGAGTGTGCCATTTTCAATAAAAAATGATTTTTTAATGAAAGGAAGCACATCATCACGCAAATGCACCGCCAGCGCTAACCGCTGCGGTCCATATAAATCACAACCTGTTCCTGGAATTTTGAAATTGTTATACTCTTGCGGAGCGTCCTTGGTGACCACCATTTTATACTATAGACACCGCTTAAGAAAAGCCTCAAAGATGGGCGCTGTTGCGCTGCGCTGCCCTACGCGAAGACCGGCGGAGAGGCGCGGGCTCTGGCTTTGCATCGCGTAGTGACAGCAGCGCCATCGCAGCGGTCAACTCATCCTCGGATGCGCCCGATTCCAACGCAACCTGCGTCCAGTGCTCCGACTGCTGATTCCAATAGGTCTGCATCTCTGCTGCCTCTTGCAGGTGGCTCGCACACTCACGCAAAGAAAAAGAATCCCTTTCCTCAGCCGTAGTGGGCGCAAATGAGTCGTTAGCACTCAGTATTTCCACCCTCTCTCCAAAAGAAACAATGGTTGGCTCGATGTCCGCGGTTGTCTCCTCTTCATAATCGGCGTAGTTGCGTGGCGGCTGCGCTGCGATACGAGCGCTGCGACGGGTTGGCGCAGGCGAGTTAGTGCGCGTGCTTATTCGGCTTGAACGACGGACTCCTGGTGCTGGCTGGCTAGCCACTGATTGGCATGTGCCCATGGCCACGGTGGTGGGCTCACTGCGCGAACGCGCGGGGCGGACTCGCTGGCATTGCTGGGTTGAAGATCGAGTTCGTCGTGCTGATGATCGTGTAGTAACTGGCATTCTGCTGTGTCTGCTAGATGAGATGGTGTTGTCTCTGTGTCATTTTCGGTGTTGGCTTGCTGGATAAGCAATTCGGCGTGCTTGATGTTCTCCTCTTGCATTCGCCGTATGTCGTCCGTTGAGAGTCCTGATAGCAAGAGATAGTCAAGAACTGCGGCTGAAAGCTGGTGCCAGGGTGCGGATTGGGTGGTCGACATGATTCGGTCCTTGTGTGTATGCCGATTAGTTTTTTATGTGGAACGGTTCAATTTCGGTGGGGTTGAGCGAGTTTGGGCTTGTTAGCTTTAGCTACAATTCAAAATTGCTTGCTTTTAGGCTTAAGAGTGGCGAGTAATACTCCATACTTTCGCGATGACTACTAGTGTTCTCCCGCAACTCTGGGCACATCAGCAACACGCACTGGATGCCTCGGTTGGCAATAAATTCGAATCTGGTGTGCACGCCCACGCCACCGGTGCCGGCAAGTCGCGCCTCGGTCACGCCCTACTCCGCGCCTTTGCTAACCAGACCCCGGGATCGCTCATGTTCTGGCTTTGCGAACAGACCTCGGTGATTCGCGATATCTTTGAACGCCGCGGCGCCCGCACCGGCTTCATCGTCTGCGACCTCGTTTCCCACAAACCTACCAACTGGTGGTGGACGGTGCAGTCCTCCCTCTGTTGGGGGAAACCAGTTCTTGTCATTGTTAATCGCGCTTTCTTAGTCAGCCAAAAGCGGTACTCCAAAATCACCGGCGCCTCCATCGGTCTCATTATCCACGACGAATGCCACTCGGGCACCGGCAAGACCACACAAGACTTCTACAACTGGCTCAACAAACACCATCCTAAAACTCACATTATTGGACTCTCCGCCACACCGCCAACCAAAGCCAATGCACCAACACCACCTCTTGCTAACGTCATCACTCGCTTCTCCATCTACGATGCCACCCAAGCGGGTATTATTGTACCGCTGCGGATTTACTGGAATCCGTGTCGCACTCCACTCTCGGTGGCAGCGAGCGGCAACTTGATTCACTCTTTGGCAACGAAAGAGGGGGTTAGGAAGATTGTGGTGTGGTGTGGGACGATTGAGCATTGCTTTGCGACGGCGGCGGCGTGGCAGACGGCGGAGAGTGCCTTTAGGGACGGTTCGTGGATGATTGCGGTGGACACTTCCCGCCCGCAGGGCGGATGGGGCGGGGTGCGGTCCTACAAAGCCTTTGCTGCCCACTCTGGGCGTGGTGTGCTGTTTTGTGCGGCGAAGCACCGTGAGGGCTCTGACATCGAGGGGCTCGGGATGGCGGTCTTTATGGACGGTGTGGAGAAGCGGGGAGCGGCGGTCTTTGTGCAGTGTGCGGGGCGCACTGTGCGGCAAGGTAAGGACCTGTTGGGACGTGATAAGAAGTTGGGCATTGTGGTGGACTTGCAGGCGCAGAGCGGATTGGAGCTGTGCGACCGCGTTGGACAATTCCTCCAGCTGCCACCGGGGCGGGCGCCGTGGAAGCGTGGCACCGATGGGCAACTAAATCACCTCACCCTTACCCCTCTTGCTAAAGCCGGAGATGAAGGCGATGATGACGATGCGGGATTGGTGAGCGTGGGGCTTCCAGACGGAACGATCCACGACCTCCGCGAGAAATTTGTTCGAGAGATTCCGGAAGGCGCCGCTGAGTACTCAGATCGGACTTTTGAAGAGTTGGAACTCATAGGTCGCAAAGGGTTGGTTGGTCCGCTCCTCCGCGCGCTTGAGGTGCTCGAGCTGGCAGGCACCGATGTCCCCCACGTCACCCGCGGTTCGTGTGGTTCCTCGCTCGTGTGCTACTTACTCGGCATCAGCCACGTGGACCCTGTCGCCCACGGCATCTCCTTTGCCCGCTTCTTGAATGAGTTTCGCGATTCGCTCCCGGATATTGACTTTGACTTCCCGCACAACCAGCGAGCCGACATCTTCCTCCGGATGGCTCTCCGGTGGCCGGGACAAGTCGCCCGGATCAGCAACCACGTCCACTACCACGAAAAGTCAGCCATCCGTGAAGCCCTCCGGCGCCGCGGGCACAAGGGCACGATGGCGCTCGCCGACCAACACCGCTACATTGGGGGACTGAGCAGTGGGGAAAGAGAGGCAGTCAACTGGGAAGCGGATGCGCTGGACGGCGAGTTCCGATGCTACAGCCTCCACTGCGGCGGGGTTGTGTACTACCCCGAGGGAGTACCCGAGGAGGCTTTGCTGGAAGGCAAGCGAGGCGGACTGCTGGCGCAGATCCGCGAGGACAAGCGTGATATCGCGGATGCGGGGCTGTTTAAAATCGACGTGCTGTCGAGCCGGGCACTGTCGCAGCTGGTAGAGGCTATGCAAGAGGAGGAAGTTGGATTGGGTGTTGGGTTTGATTTGGCGAATCCGCCGTTCACTGCGGCGATGGGCGAGTTGCTGGCGAGTGGGCGGAACATTGGGATTACGCTGGCGGAATCGCGGCTGGCGTGTGCGGAGTTTCGGGAGCAGAAGCCCACCACTGTGGGCGGCGTGGCGGCGTGTATGGCGCTGATCCGTCCTGCGGCGCGGGAGGCGGAGGGCGACATTGTGTTCGACGACGATGCGATCCAGATCATCGCGCGGGAAGTGGGGTGCACCGAGGCGGAGGCGGACAAGTTCCGTCGGGGGTTGGCGAAGAAAGACCCCCAGATGCTGGAGGAGCTGAAAGGGCGGATGGACCCTGCGGCGTGCGCCGCGCTCGAGGACGAACTTGGCTCTCTTGCATTGTACGGCTTTTGCAAAGCCCACGCCATGTCCTACGCCCAGCTTGTGTGCTGGCTCACGTGGTGCAAGGTGGAGCATCCGCGTGCCTTCTGGAAAGGCGCACTCAACAACTGCCAGAGCAGCTACCGACCGTGGGTGCACATGTGGGAGGCGTGGAAGGCAGGGCTGAATCCGTTTGCGAAGGAATTGCTGCGGAATCAGAAATCGGTGTACACCGACGCCCGGCGGCGGAAATACTGGGACATGACGCCGTTCGAGCAGCTGTATCAGCACTGGCACTGGGACGTGCGGCTAGGGTTTATGGACGGATGCTACGTTACGACAGAGACAGTGGTTGATGACGAGGGCACACAGAAGCAAAAACGCAGGTTCAGGGGCGTTATTGCCGCTTCGCGGATACTGACGAAAAACAAGGTGGCGATTTGCGTGGGAACCGGCAGCGAGTACGTCGATGTGGTTTGTTCACTGGGGACGTTCAGCGGAGCGAAGCGGTTCGCAAAGGGTTGGGTCAACAGCGATGGACAAGGGAGCTGCGCATTTGCTTAGACGGAGTTGTGTGGAGAGCGGAATCGGCTTTTATCTATCAAATACTTTCTAGAGCTTTTTGCGAGTGCGTCTTTTTAAGGCTCTCTTGGTCTTGCGCTTTCCCTTCTCATTTTGCCGCCGCCGGGTCTTTTTTGTGTTGCGTCTTTTGCGCTTCTCACGCCCAGTGCCAGCCCGCACGTAATGTTTATTGTACGCGTCCTTAAGGTTACCTTCAAGCAATTCCAAGCTTTCGTCAGCACCAGTGGCGGCTTTAGCACCCGTTGCAGCCACCAAAAACGGTCTCTGCACATAAGCATTGATATTAGGGTCATCCACGTGTAATTCGCCACTCTCAATAAGTCCCTCCAAATACTTAATGTACCGCTGTGCCAGCATATTCATGTAGTCCGCCCCTCCCCTCTCAGTTCTCAACTGGTCTGAAAGCTTTTTGAGCTCGCCTTTCGTTAGCTTTCCCCTAATCGCATCCGCGTCACGGAAACGACCCACTGTCCCAAATTTTATCATGTCCGTCAACTTATCAAGGGCAGAGTTCAGCTCTGGATCACGCATACGCGCTGTGGGAACAAACTTCTCTATCTCCTCTATCATTTCAAGAGGAATGCCACGAACTTCTCGGACTGCTGCATTCAGCTCAGCCACCGATGGTGACTTTTTTACCGACGCCATTCTAATTCATATCAAGGTAATACTGAACGGAAGGAGATTACTGAGAAGCTCCCGCAGCTACACCTTGCTCCGTCGTCGCCGACTCAATGAGCCCACTCAGCTTCATCGCCCGAATCAGCCGGGTCACCCCGATACCGCCACCTGACCGCTGGAAGAACGGCTTCGCCAGGAACTCCTCCAACTCCGCCTCCACCCTCTCTTTCGTAAACTCAGCAAACAGCCGCTTGGCGTACATTCCATCGGAGATGGAGTAGAACTGCCGGCGCATCTCTGCCGGGTCGCACGAGCGCTCCGCCGAGCCAATGGTCTCCATCCCGTGGAGCAGCACGTCCACCTTCTTGGCGGACCCACCGCCCTGGTCCTGCGCCATATTCCAGAACGGTGATGTGTGATTCGGGAACCCGGTCAGGAAAAAGACGGGACCATACTGCTGGCACAACCGCGTCTCGTGTTCGTGCTCAAGTTCGGTCACATTGTAGGCAGCCGCTACTGTATTGTACTCACCCTGCGGGTACTCGTTGTTCTCCGTCAACCCACCGAATCCCAGGTACTGGCAGAGCTCCGATTCCAACGCAAGCAGCGTCTCGATACCGCCCCTACACTCAAACTCAAACATTGGGAATATCTTGTCGTGCCGCCCCGGCACCGGGTCGGGCTCGTTGCGGTAGCTGGTGCTCAAACAGAAGAAGCCGGGCACCTCGCGATTCTTCAGCAATTCGTGCTCCAGCCACATCTGCCCGGTCTGCGGCAGCGGCCATACCTGACCCGCATAAGTGTAAGTGGCAATGGTAGTCGGATCTTCGCAGGCAGCCAGGATACTAAGTCGGTTCTGAGTGTGCACTTCCACCCAGCCCTTGCCTTCAAAAAAGGCTCGTAGTTTGGTAACCACCTGATGAAACTCTGCCGGTTCAATATATCCAAGCACCATTTCTTCTACGCCATATCACAGCCCTTACGTCTAAGTACATCACGTAAGCATTCTAATTTAACTAGCTACCGAGTACATAACGGGACTTTCTGGCGGTTCCTGCGCTAACTCGTAGAGGTCGGTGACCCCCGCCAACTCGCCGGGTAAGTCATAGTCGTTGTTAACGACTGGTTCGAGGTAATCATTATAAAACTCCTCATTATCGACTGGATTCGTTATGATCTTATTCGCCACTATGAGTTCCACATCCTTTGCAGTGTGGGCGCTTTGTCTATCTCGGCGGATTTTTAAGCAAGTAAGAAACAACACGAGGATAATCAATCCTAGAAGCGCAATAAACAAGTAAAGGGTCGCCGAAGAGTCGTCTGCACCCTTGTCCTTCAGATTAGCAAGAGGGGAGTCGGCGTTAGTTGTTGGAACACGCGTTGGTGGTCCTGCGGCGAAGGTGGGGGCGAGCGTGGGGGCGAGCGTGGGCGATTGGGATGGGGGATGAGTCGGAGGTTGGGTCGGCGGTTGGGTCAGAGGTGGCGTTTGCGTTGACACTGCGAAAGTGAACCTCACCGAGC
>WLWF01002444.1_pt1 | contig 13437 bp, 18 predicted proteins | sample 6718331 | NCBI WGS metagenome assembly WLWF01 (sample SAMN12718692, study PRJNA515312) | sponge metagenome | isolation source: marine sponge | host: Mycale hentscheli | place: New Zealand: South Island, Marlborough, Capsize Point | collected 2003-05-01
AGGGTAAGATATACCAAGTGACTGCTGGCCCTAAAGCCGGTAAGTCTAAGTTCACTAACTATACATTTGTATATAGCATGTACGATCATATTATAGCTCATAATCTAAGTACTAAATTAGTAGTAAAATACTTTTGCTTAGAGGAAAGTAAAGAGAGTTTAATCGCTCAATTTATGAGTTATGTATTATTCACAAAGAGTAAGGGGAAAGTTATATGTTCCCAAGAAGCTTTGATGAGTACTAAAAAGGAGCTACCACAAGAGGTTATAGAGGAGCTCGAAAAGCACAAAGAGTACATTCAGGGATTCCTTGAATGCGTGGATTATATTGAAGATGTATATCATCCATTTGGAATATATAAACATTTATTAGACTATGCTGAAGCTAATGGTACACAGACGAGAAAGACTGTCATGTACGGAGATCAGCCTAAGGAGATAGATGATGTATATATTGCGAGTGATGATGAAGAAATTGTATTAACTGTGGTTGATCACATTTCACTACTAAGTCATAAAGCTGGATCAAGCTTACAAGACTCGATAACTCAGTTATCAGGGTTCTTAATAAACTTGAGAAACAAGTATAACTATAGTAGTGTGATAGTTCAACAACAAGCATTGTCTCAAACTAGTATTGAGGGGATAAAGTTCAATCAAGGAGAACCAACCATAGCCGGTTTGGGTGACTCTAAATTGACTTCTAGAGCAGTTGATATATCATTTGGTATATATAGTCCATTTCAGAATAAGATTGAAGAATATGAAGGATATGACACCAAGTTTTATAGAGATAACATCAGGTTCTTATCGGTCCTCCTTTCGAGGCATGGTGGGCTTGGGACTAAAGTACCGCTCTACTTCAACGGGGCGATCAACTTCTACTCCGAATTGGCTCGATCTGGAACACCGCAAGAGCTTACGAAGAGAAAACATGTTATCCAGATTAGAAAAAATGAGATCAAGTAAATGGAAATTTAGGGCACTTTTATTAAAAAACGGTGACGTTGGTATGGCTATGTATAGTCAGAGAGCTCAGAGGCCTATTACCTTTATAGGTAAGTATGAAGATGAGTTATTTGAAATATATGGGGCACAAACTCCATCTATGAGCACTAGGGACTGGTTAAAGCAAGATAATAGATTTGATGCGTATGACACAGGTTCCGAAGTTGAGGAGATAACTGGCTCAGTTAAATTAGATATTGCAATGACGGTCATAATAAATGACATAGCAAGGAACTCATTTAATTGGGGAAAGTTTAAATCACTAAGTTACCGGGTTGATATGAATCCACTAAATCCAATGTTACTAATTGAATACATTAAAAAGAACGGAAAGTTTTATGGCAAAAAAGAAAGAGTCTTCGGCAACGGAGGAAAGGAAAGTTCACAGGATTAGCTTCAAGAAAGAGCCTATCTGGTTGAAAATGAATATCATAGGTAGATATAATGGTATCAAATACAGATTTACTTACAAAGAATATTGTAGTGAAGATGTAGATGAGCCCATTAACTCATTTGTGTTCACGTGGCCTGGGCGTATTCCAGAGGATAAAGAATTTGCAGAAGAAGGTATCACCGCTATGTTTGTAAAACAACTTGGCGAGGGTAGCATCTCTTATAAGGTAGTTAAGGACGATATAGATAATACTACTACCGCAGAAGAGAATGATGCATTGTACAACATTGAAGAATTGGATATAGATGAGTTTCAGTAAGATAATTTACAAGAAGGACACTAAGGGGAAGATCAGATTTCTGATCATCTCTACAAATGCAGACTCTTTAAACCAAGAGTCAGGTGTTCTGGGAACTTCTAATCCGGTAAGACATTCGAAAGTATGTACACCTAAGAACGTAGGTAAAGCTAATGAGACCACAGGCGAAGAGCAAGCAGAAGCTCAGGCCGCGGCTCTATATAAGAAGAAGCTACGAGAAGGATATTTTGATACTGAACATGAGGCTGAAACCATTGAAGTTATTAAGCCTATGTTGGCTAAAGACTACTTCAAGGAGAAGCACAAGCTCAAAGGCAAAAGAATTGCCACTCAGGCTAAGCTAGACGGTGTACGTTGTGTAATTAAATATGACGACACTACTAAGACAGCTACTGCTAAGACAAGGGAGAATGTAGATATACTTACAATTGACCATGTTTTAAGAGAGGTGGTATCTATGCTATATGGTAAAGGGGACTTAATGTTAGATGGTGAACTATACAATCACGGTAACACATTCCAGGAGAATACTAAGTTGGTCAAGAATGACTATACTAAGGCTGAACCAGGAGGTGAGATCGAGTATTGTGTGTATGACATCGTTGACAAGACAGGTAAACTTACATTCGAACAGAGAAGTACTCAGTTATGGGAGTTATTTGACACACCATATGAATTTCTTAGTCCAGTAATCACTAATTACGTTGATGCAGACACAGAGAACAGGGACGAGGTCCTTACTATGTTGTTCACGACGTTAGTTGGCTGGGGCTATGAAGGACTTATGGTCAGAGTAGCTGATTCTAAGTACAAGGTGAACGGCCGTAGTTCAGATTTATTGAAATACAAAGAATTTATCGACATTGCACTACCAATTGTAAAGATCACACCTGATACGGCTAGACCCACACATGGGACAGTCTGGGTTGAGTACAAAGGGAAGGAGCAAAAGACAGGTTCTAAGATCTCTTTCGATGATAGAGCGGAACTGTTACGTAATGCTGATGATTACATTGGCAAGACTGCAGAGATCCGTTATTTCGAAGAGACTGATGAAGAATATATGCGTTTTGCATATTTCCATGGAGTTAGGATAGACAAATAACACTTAAAAATACACTATATGGGATTATTACCTGATGATAAATCAGTAGTTACAGTGGTGAATCCAAAGACGATGGTGCTCTTTGGCGGAACCAAGCAAGGTAAGACTACTTTAGTAGCTAACCTAGAGGATGATTTGATCATCGATTTAGAAGGTGGTACACGTTACTATGAATGTCTAGCAATAGATGTACCTGGTATCGCGTCTGCTGATCCTAAAAAGAGTGATTGGGATGTCCTCAAGTCAATCGTACTAGACTTAAAGAAGTACAAAGAGGAGAATGGGAAGAATAAGTATACACGTATAACCCTTGATACTGCAGGTGTCTTAGAGGACATGGTTATGCCATATGCTATTCAACTTTACAAATCGGAGCCTAGAAACAAGAATTACCAAGGTAAGAACTTGAAAACTGTACCTAATGGTGCAGGTTGGCAATATATCCGTGATGCATTTTTCAACGTGATTGCAATGTTCTCACTATACTGTGATAATCTTATCATTGTAGCTCATACCAAGGCCAAAACTATCAACAAAGGTGGTCAAGAGTTAGAAGTTACTGATATAGATGTAAGCGGTAAGATGAGTCAAATGCTTGCAGCACGTACAGAAGCTATTGGATTGGTATATCGTAAAGGTAACCAAACTATGGTAAGCTTCAAAGGGGAACAATTCATAGTTTCAGGCGCTCGCCCTTCACACTTAAAGGAGCAAGAATTTGTGTTAGCTGAGTCAGACGACAAGTTAAACATAACATTTCACTGGGACAAGATTTTCAAATAATTTTTAAATTGTAAGACACATGAGTTTTAATTTTAATGAAGTAGATTTAGAGAAAGCAGAAGAAGGCAAAGTATTTAACAATGGTGTTGCCGGTAGAACAGAGAATGTAACTGTTTCTATGGAGAAGTTAGGAACAGAGTATGAATCTGATTCCCCTAACGCCCCTGCTTATAGAGTTATCTTTGAAGATAGCGAAGGACGCAAGATTAACAGAGCGTGTTTTGGCATTGATAGTGCTGATTACCCTGATCAATGGGGTAGAACGTATGAGCAAGCCATCAAGAAAGAGTGGGCTTACTTGTGTAAGATAGCTGAGCACTCTGGTGGTACTAAGCCAATGGCATTTGCAGATGACAAAGACTTGTTTGCAAAGATGTATACTAATGGTGTAGGCTCTAGTCCAGTGAATGTATTCACTAACTACGGTACTAAGTCTAATCCTAAGGAGAGACTTGACGTAAGAAAGTGGTTACCAGCTGTTGAACCAGCAGGAGTATCTGCCGCTGATTCTAAGTTAATCCCTGGTCAATTAGATCAGATGACAGTTGTTACTCCAGATGCGGAGGAAGCTGTTGATGACTTAGATAACGGGTTCGTTTAATAGTTAAAAACCCTATGTAATGTTTAATTTTTCAGAAGAAGATTTGTTGCCTTATGCAACAGCAGAGGATATCTATAGATATGTCAATTCATATGATATGTTTAGGTATTACGTAGGGGATTTCAAGTTAGGTACACCAATATTGTCGCCATTTGATGGTGAGGACAAACCTTCCTTCGCAATTTATGCAAAAGGAAACGAAGTCCTGTACAATGACTTTCGATTTGGTGGTGGAGACATCATACAATTCGTAAAGATGAAGTTCAATTTGGACTTCAGGAGTGCCATTAACAAAATAGTTCAAGATGCCGGCCTAAAGGATCAATTTAGGTCGGATCTGAATTATGTCCCCAAACCGCTAATTAAGCACAATAAAGTGATTAAGCATAGCAAACCTGTTATTAAAGTGAAAGGCCGTAAATGGGCTACACACGACGCTGAGTTTTGGAAAACATTCCATATAGACAAGGCTACTTTAGATAAATATCGTGTAAACCCAATAAGCTATATCTTTATTAACAGTAAGATCTATAAAGCAGATAAATTAGCTTACGTTTTTAAGGAACTTAAGGACGGAAAAGTGAGCTATACTATTTATCAACCGTTATCAAAAACAATGAAGTGGATTAAGTCGCATGACTCTAGTGTATTTTATGGATGGTCTCAATTACCTGAAACCGGCGATACGTTAATCATAACCAAATCCATGAAGGATGTTATGACTATTGACAGCATTACCGGGCTACCTGCAGTAGCACTTCAAAATGAGAAGATCAAGCCAAAGAAGCACGTGATCGAGCAACTTAAAACACGATTTAAAAAGGTTTATTTGTTTTATGACAATGACTATGCTAATGAGGAGAAAGGAAGGGATAACTATGGTAGGAAATTTGGATGTGTGATCGCGAATGAATTCGGATTAACCCAAATTGAGATACCAGACCTTATCGCTGAAATATACGACGCAAAGGATCCGAGCGATCTAGCTAAGAATGCTGGATTCGTTCATGTGAAAACCATGCTGTTGGGTGATATAGATAATTATGAAGTTAATGAAGTTGATTGTGCTCCCCTTATTCGTTCACACGACGAAGAGCAAGACTGCAAAAGGGAAAGTGATCTTTAATCTAAACAACTATCGTAATATGTTTCACACTAAAAGTAACAATGCCAAGAGAGCTATGAAAGATGTCATCACTATGATGCATATTAATCAGCTTGGGAATGGTCCGTTTCTATTAGAGTACACATATTATCATGGTAACAATAGAAAGTTAGATGTGGCAAACACTTGTGCTATTATAGACAAGTTTACATGTGATGCACTCACTGAGTGTGGTACATGGCCAGATGATAACATAGATTACGTAAAGGAAGTACGATACAAATGGGGAGGAGTCGATCCCAACAAAATAGGATATTGCGAACTAAGAATATATAGTATATGAGACATATAATGGTAGACATTGAGACACTTGGAAACAAGTCAAACAGTGTCATTACGCAAATAGCGGCTGTCCGGTTCGATAGAGATACTGGAGAGACAGGTGAAGAATTTAATATTCACCTAGACATACAAGATTGTATGGATCAAGGGCTAGAAGTTAACGCTGATACTTTGATGTGGTGGTTTAAGCAGGAAGATGCTGCAAGAGCTGTATACACAGACAAGTCTATTTTGAGGTTTCCTCTCAATAAAGCGTTGCTTAAGTTTGAAGACTGGATTACTAATACTGGTACCTATGATGGTATATGGGGTAACTCTGCTAGATTTGATCTAGGATTGTTATCAGATGCATATGATAAGATCAAGCATCCTATTCCATGGCCATACTGGGCTGAGCTAGACGTTAGAACACTAGTTTCATTCAAACCTGAGGTCAAAACAAACACCTCGTTTAAAGGTACCCCACATAATGCAATAGATGACTGTAAACATCAGATCAACTATTGTAGTCAAATATGGAGTATGCTCAATGAGTAAGTTAGTAGGATTAATAGATGCTGACTTTCTTAAGTATTTAGTAGTATATGATATCGAAAGGATGTATAAGCGTGGCTTAGATCCTGAGACAGAGATACCATATGGCACTGTAATACAATTGATAGAGAATAGGGTACAGAAGATATTTGATACGACTCAGTTTCGTACCAAAGAATACCTATTCTTATTCTCTGGGAGAACGAGAGACAACTACCGCGCACTGGTCGCGGCTGTTAAGCCTTATAAAGGTAACAGGAAATACACAGAAAAGGTCGTAAACGAAGGAAGTTATCGTAATATAGTGGAAGAGTACATTAAAGAGACTTATCACTATTGTAAGTATGATGAATTAGAAGCAGATGATTTGTGTGTTATGGGTCATAACTCAAACACCTATATCTATTCTAATGATAAAGACTTACGAACGAGTCCTGGTATTCATTTTGACATCAAGGAAGAGAAGTTCTTCGTTGTTAGTTCTGATGAGGGATTTAGAACATTGATGGCGCAGTCTATGCAAGGAGATACTGTAGATAATATCGCAGGTATTGACGGTGTAGGTAAAGTAGGCGCAGGAAAGGTTGTAAAAGGTAAGACTGGTAAAGCATTAGTCGATGCCGTTGTCCATAAGTTTATAGATCAATATGGAGTTAAGGACGGTCTAGATAGATTCACAGAGATGTATTCTCTAGTGAACCTAAAGACAAGTCGCGGGAGCTGGACCCAAGAGAAATACAGTGCATTCTTTTATCAGCTCGATGAGTTGATAAGTAAACAAGAAGAAGGAACATTATTTTAAATAACTGTTATGGTAACTAAGATTGTATTTATGGATGGCAGCGAAGTATTGTTAGGTTATGATGGGTGTTATTCCATCATTGTCAATAATGAAGGTCTACCTAATCAAAACTTCCACATATATTATGTTGGAGGGGAAATTTTGACCGTCGCTCAGTATGATAGATATGTGACTAGTGCATAGCTAATGATTACCAAGAGATGACGAATGAGAACGAAGTGCTGTCGAAGGTAGTTACTTACATGAAATATGCTAAGTATATACCGGGTAAACAGAGAAGAGAGACTTGGGAAGAGTTAGTACAGAGGAATATTGACATGCATGTTAAGAAGTATCCACATTTGGAGAAAGAGATTAACAGTGTATATAAGGATTTCGTATTGACGAAGAAAGTTTTGCCCTCAATGAGAAGCTTGCAGTTTGCAGGCAAGGCAATTGAGGTTAATAATGCTAGAATATTTAACTGTGCATATTTGCCAGCAGATAGTATTCATGCATTCAGCGAAACCATGTTCTTGCTATTAAGCGGAACAGGGGTTGGCTATAGTATACAGAAAGAAGACGTAAGCCAGTTGCCGGCTATTAAGAAACCTTCGAATAGACAGAGAAAGTATGTCATTCAAGATAGTATTATGGGTTGGGCAGACGCGGTTAAGACATTGATGAAATCTTACATGGGTAAGACGACGTCAACTGTTGTGTTTGATTTCAGTGAAATTAGAGAGAAAGGAGCATTGCTTGTCACCGCGGGTGGTAAAGCACCTGGTCCAGGGCCTCTAAGAGTAGCATTAGTAAAGATAGAGAATATACTAGCTTCTAAACAGGACGGCGAACAGCTGACTCCATTAGAAGTTCATGATATTTTATGTCATATTGCTGATTCAGTATTAGCAGGTGGTATTCGTAGGAGTGCCATGATTAGCTTATTTGACGCTAACGAAGTAGACATGTTACATGCCAAGGCCGGACAGTGGTGGGATAAAGATTCCCAACGCGGTAGAGCAAATAACAGTGTCGTACTAGATAGAGCTGAAGTAACCTTTGATCAATTCAAAGAGTTATGGCAAGCATCAAGAGATTCCAGAGCTGGAGAGCCTGGATTCTATTTCACTAATGACAAGAAGAAGGGTACTAATCCTTGTGTGGAGATTTCTTTAAATCCCAACCAGTTCTGTAATTTAGTTGAAGTAAATGGTGCTGCTATCACATGTCAAGCAGACTTAGACGCCGCGGTAGGAGCCGCAGCATTCCTAGGTACGCTACAAGCAGGCTATACTGATTTTCATTACCTACGAGAAGTTTGGAAAGAACAGACTGAGAAAGAGGCACTATTAGGTGTATCTATCACTGGTCTGGCTAACAGGGAATTGTTAGACTTAGACTTCGAAGAGGCGGCTAAGACAGCCATCATTATCAATTACCAAATAGCAGGAGCTATTGGTATAAACACTGCCGCACGTTTGACGTGTGTTAAACCTGCCGGTACTACGAGTTTAGTACTAGGTACATCGAGTGGAATTCATGCGTATCATGATAAGTATTACATTAGAAGAATATCTATTGGTAAGAACGAGTCATTATATACGTATTTATCTATCAATCATCCAGAGTTATTGGAAGATAAGATAGGTGATCCACGGAATGCCTTTATTTCAGTGCCTCAGAAAGCACCTGAAGGCGCCATTCTTAGAAGTGAGAGCTCTATCGACTTACTCGAGAGGGTGAAGAAGATTTCACAAGAATGGATTGCTACAGGACATATTTCTGGCGAAAATATGCACAATGTCTCTTGTACTGTTTCTGTGAAGGAAGAGGAATGGGACATCGTTAGGGACTGGATGTGGACTAACAAGGAGTTATACAATGGTATTTCTATAATGCCGTATGACACAGGTACTTACGTACAGACTCCGTTTGAGACTATTGACGAGGCTACATATGAAAAGTTGCATAAGCACATTCATGACGTAGATTTGAGTAAGGTAATCGAAATCGAGGACAATACAGACTTACAAAGTGAGGCTGCTTGTTCTGGAGGAGCATGTGAAATAACATAATGGCTCAATTGGGGCGTAAAAACCCAATGTGGAAGGGAGTAGGCGACATCAGTTCGACATGGTTCAGTAACGTTTTGCGTAGAGCAAATCGTGATAGGCCATCTATGATGAACGTACCAGTTAGGATTGATATAGATATCAATTATACCTGGGAACTATTCTTAAAGCAAGGTAGGAAATGTGTATACTCTGGAATAGAGTTGCACTTCCCAATTGATTCAAAGAAAAGCTCTTATAAGGAGTCTACTGCATCACTAGATCGCATAGACTCCAGTAAGGGTTATGTTAAAGGAAACGTACAGTTTGTACACAAACATGTTAATATGATGAAGAGTACATATAGTGAGGAATACTTCATAGAATTATGTACATTTATCGCAAAACATAATGAATGTTAGGAAGAAGGTATAACGCAGGTAAATTGAAGTGGTCTCTATTAGATTGGACATCACTTCGTAGTATGGTAAAAGTTTTAATGTATGGAGCACATAAATATTCTGTATTCAAGGATGGCAGTGGTAACATTGTTACTGGTGCTGAGATTAGTCCAGAAGCTGCGGAAAAGCTAGAGTTACAATCTAGTGGACAGCATAATTGGAAGACTGGTCTGAAGACCACAGAGATTTGTGATAGCACTATGCGCCATCTCGTTGCTTATATGCAAGGAGAGGATATAGACCCAGAGAGTGGTCTACCTCACACAGGGCATTTGTTCTGTAACATCATGTTCTTAGAATATATGATGGAGAATAGACCTGAGCTCGATGATCGTGTAATTGATAAAGAGACAGAGAAATGATTGGAATAATTTTAGGCTCAACTAGTATTGTATTGAATTTAGTGATAATCGGAATTATGCTTAAAAGAGATAATGAGGAAAGCAAACTGGCGAAATCAGTTGCTCTCAAATCTTTAAAGCTTAAGGAACGTGCTATTGATATGCAATTACAGAATACAGCCGGCTTTCTCGAGGGTTTAGTAGGTGGTCCAGTGGGCCCTGAAGAACCTGTGGAGGAAGAAAGACAACCAGTAGGATATGGCAGAGGAAATTAGACTCTTAAAAAAGAAGTTTTCTGGCAAAGGAGAAGTCTCAGGTTACGAGTTTAATAGGATTAAATCAAATAAGGTTGCTTACATTTATAGTGTAGGCAACCATTTTGAGGTCCTAAGAAGAACCGTGAACAAGCAGTACAACTGTGAGACATACCCTAGCAGTAAACAATGGGGCCGTATAGGATGGACCTATATGACGGAAGAAGCAGCCCTTAAAAAGTTTAAGAAGCTGACAAAGAAGTACAGTAAGAAATAATGAAGTAGATGATGACGTAGGATTATATAATAATACTATGACAATTAAAGAATTAGGAAGAGTTATCAGGGGATTCTCTTTAAAACACCCCTTTTTCGGACATTTAGTCATGAAATTGCAGAAAGAGATCGTATATGACGACAAGTTAATTGACACAGCAGCAGTTACGATCGATCCGCAGACCATGCAAATGTTCTTACTATTTAATAATGATTTTTGGGATAAATTGACCCCCCAACAAAGGGAAGGTGTATTACACCACGAGATTATGCACATAGCATATGATCACCTAAGTATGTTGGAAAACTATCCTGATAAGAAGACCGCTAATATTGCGATGGATCTAGAGATCAACCAGATTGTAGGTAAGGCAAACTTACCAGCAGAAGGTTGTTTTATAGATGAAAGCCCATTTAAGGAGCTTGGGTTACCAGCACTTAAGGGTACAAAGTTCTATTATGATACACTTGTTAAAGAACAACAAGATGATCCAGATTTGAAGGAGTACATCCAAGGAGATGGAGCACCTGGTAATCATATCTGGGAACAAGTTGAGAAGATGACTGGGCAACAGAAAAAGTTGTTTAAGAATCAACAAGACCATATCATGAAAGAAGCTGTTATGGAAACAGGTGGCCCTAAGAATATGGGTAGCCTACCAGCAGGAATGCAAAGAGCATTAGAGAAACTCTTCGAGAAGAAAGAGGAGGTTTTCAACTGGAAAGCATTCTTTAGAAGGTTTATGGGAACCATGATTGACTTGAATCGTAAAAAGACTCACAAGAGGAACTCAAAACGATTCGGAGATGGCTCTCCTGGACTACGTACAAAGCGCAAACAGCGTATATTTGTATCTATTGATGTGTCAGGGTCAGTCTCGATGAAAGAGCTGGCAGAGATGTTTGAACAGATCCATTATGTATGGAAAGCTGGAGCAGTTATTGACTGTATTACATGGGATGGAAAGATTCAAGATCGATTCACCTATGATGGCAAGTTGCCAAAGATGGTTCACGGAGGTGGAGGTTCTAATATTGGAGTAGCAATAGCTGATTTCAATGAGAACAAGAAGGATTATACCTTCGCTATTCACTTTACAGATGGATATGTACATAATGAAGAGCCACTATATGGCAAGCATTTGTTCATTATATCATCAGAAGGGGAGAAATTCGACCCGGGAGCAGGAGCAGTTACAATGATTCAAATACCTAAAACAGTAAAACAGTAATGGGACTATTATCAGATGACAAGTTATTAAAAGAGATCAATAAGTATCTCGACAACACGGATTTTACGAATCAAGAAATAGGACACAGATTAGCATTGACCTTTATTCCTCCACACTTAGAAACACAAGTGGAGGATCTAAGGTATTCTTTCGAGTTCAAGCATAAGTTACTAAATATAGTATTCGATAATGCCACATATGGTGGTATGATCGTAGAACTAGTAATGGCATTGAACGCAGAGATATCTAAGAGCGTCAATATGGTACATAGAGACATATACGAAGAGGTAGGCCTCATCGAAGATGGCAGATGTACTAAAGAGCTAATTTCAACAGTTATTGCCAATGGCATAGCTATGAACAGTTCATTCAAGAAAGGAAATACTACTACAAATATCAAGAGAACTGATAATGTACAGAATGTATTTCCAGAATTTAATGAACAAGCAGTACAATATTTTTTAGATCAAGTAGACAATTATCAACCAACAATATAATTATTATTATGAATTTATCAGAGATTACAGAAAACGTTAATTACTTAATTGACAACAACCAACACCTTGAAAAGAATGGACAAAAGCCTTATACAGTATGTTTAGAAGGTGGCCATGGTATTGGGAAAACGGCAATTGTAGAAGAAATTGCTAGAAATAGAGGAATGCATTTTGTTAAAATTAACCTAGGAGCTTTTGAGGAAGTAGGTGATTTAACTGGATTTCCTATCAAGAAATATCAGATGAAGAACTCTGAGGGAGAGCAAGTAACAGTAGCTGAGGCATCATTGGATGCTCACATCACTGCTGGATACGAGTTAGTAGCAGGATCAGATCCTGTAATGGACTTTGCAGTACCTTCTTGGGTTCCAACTGAAGCAGACGGACCATCTATCTTAATGTTAGATGATTACAGTAGAGCAAATCCTATGATTCTTCAATCAACAATGGAATTGTTAGACAAAGGTGAGTTAGGTTCTTGGAAACTACCAAAGAATACTCAAATTGTCTTGACTACTAACCCTGACAACGGAGATTACTCTGTGTCATCTATGGATGCGGCGCAAGCAACTAGATTTATCACGTTCGACGTAGAGTTTGATGTGAAGTTACTAGCTAAGCACATGGAGGAAGTAAGCGTACGAAGTGAGTTTATCAACTTTGCAATGTTATACCCAGAGATTTTTGGTGGTAACGAGAAAGGTGGTAAAGCTAACAGTGGTAAGAATAACTCTTATGCAACTGGTAGAACTTTCATGGCATTTGCTAGATCATTGGAAACTGTTCCAGATCTTTCAAGTGTAGAAGGCCAAGCAAGAGCTCTAGATATTTCTAGTGGTATCTTTGCAGGTGATGACAACATGGTAGGTAACACATTTACTACGTTCTTGCATAACAAATTGGATAAGTTACTAACTCCTGATGAGATAGTAAAAGGTAAGTGGGCAGATGTTGCTAAGAAATTAGAGAAGTCTATTGGAGACCCAACATCTAAGACTGGTGGATATAGAGCTGACATCGCGTCAACTATTACATTCAGATTAGTTAACCACATTACTCACCAGCTAGCACAGCCTGGTAGTAAAGCAGATCCTTTCATTGATACAATATTCAAACGATTCATCGATATAAAAACGAATCCTTTCTGCTAAATGATTCAATGTAAAGTTGGACTTACCGTGTGGTTTACGGAAGTCATCTGCAATGTCATACAACATACACTCATCCTTACCCTTACCCTTCCTCAGTCCTCTACCGATGGACTGTAGGACTCTTATTCGTGATTTAGAAGGAGAAGCAAATACAACATGATGAAGGTTTTTGATATTAACTCCAGTGGACATAGTGCCAT
>WLWF01002445.1_pt1 | contig 13435 bp, 15 predicted proteins | sample 6718331 | NCBI WGS metagenome assembly WLWF01 (sample SAMN12718692, study PRJNA515312) | sponge metagenome | isolation source: marine sponge | host: Mycale hentscheli | place: New Zealand: South Island, Marlborough, Capsize Point | collected 2003-05-01
GCTATTGTTACTGGTTCCACTACATCGCTCCTAAAGGATTTTCTAATGCTAGTTTAATTCTTTTATCCATCTTTTCTTCTAGTTCTTTTTGTGCTTGCTTGAGTCTATCTTCTAATTTTTTCATGTCATCTTCAATAGTATCAATAGTAACTTTCAGATCTTTAGCATTATCTCTAGAGTCTTCTTTTGTTTGTTGTTCTACATCATTGACAATTGTTTCTATACGTCTTACATCTTGACGGAGATCATTCTTCAACTCGTTTGCCACATCAGATACCAAAGAAATTTCCTGTAATATCATAGTCATTTCTTGTGTAATCATCTCAACTTCATTTTGAATTAACTCTGTTTTACTTGTTAGCTCTTCTTTAGTAAGATCTAATCTCTTATCAAAGCCAGATAAGTCCGGCGCGACGTATTCTTGTATTTGATCTTTCATGTTGAGATAGTCTTTGTAAAATTCAAAACCACCCCATAAAGCACCACCTGCTGTGGTTAGTGCTGTCAAGATTACAAAGATCTTGCCACCGCGAAATTTTATTCCACCTACTTCTACTTCTGCCATTGTTGCATCACCATTTCGTTCATTAGCCCGTCACTTCCTGCGAACAAGAAATATCCAGCTATATTGTTATCAGATATAACTGTGTCTGGCAAACTCTCATCCGTAAAGAAGCCTGCCCTATCATTCAGTTGTTGTTGTGAGTCAAAAAAAGTCTTGGTATTACCCAACACTTGCATCACAATAAGTGTTTTTAATTGATTTTGTGAATCATATCTACCTTTATCTCCCATTTTCTTTACTATTTTTTTCGCTGCTTTTTCTTTTTTAGACTCTGGTTTCTTTACAGGTTTCTCTTCGGCTTCACTCTTATCCTCTGGTTCTTCCATATCTTCTGGTTGATCTTCATCTGCATCAGCCTCTGGTGAGCCTTTCTCCGGTTCTGGCTCTTTGTCCATATCTTCTTTAGGTTCATCAGCAGGTTCTGGCTCAGCTTCGGTTTTAGGTTCATTTACCGGCTCCTCTATTTCTGGTTCGGGTTCCGTGGTCGGTTCTGCTTCTACCTTCATCTCTGGCTCTGGCATCTCCATATCCATTTCCATCTCCATTTCAATCTCAGTCTCTACACTTGCTACCTCAATCTCTGGCATATCCATATCCATTTTTGGCATATCCATATCCATTGTTGGTAGTTCCATCTCCATTTCAATCTCAACGATTTCGTAAGATACCTCCATATCTAATTCTTCAAATTCTGGTTCAATATTAATATCACCGTCGGGAGAAGACATTATATCGTTGTGCTCGAAGATATTCTCAACAATAGATATTTCCTCTACGGTCGCATCAATATTCAATGCTACAAACATTTCAACACTTTCAATAGATTGTGTCACGATGGTATTAATCGTGTTGTACAGCACGTTTATCGTCACATCATCAAAGAGTGGTCCGATAGCCAAGTTTATATCACGGCCACCCACTTCAATTATAAGGGTTGTAATTTTACCACTAAAGTCAAAACCACCAGAATATGCTTCATAGCCACTCGCTACACCAGACTCTGATAATATATCCGTGCCACTGAACACATTGGTATTACCGTTCTTACCGGTAATGTGCATGTAGATACGATCCTGTGCGTCTTGTTTATCTACCTTGATTGTGTAATTTGTTTTACCGCCGTACTCTATATCAAGATCAGATATATCCACAGTATTGACAAAGGTTGTACCCATACCGTCAACACCCATAGTAGATGTGCTGTTACCACTACCCGTAATTTCAGCACATTTATCAGTTCCTAAATCACCGCAATAAGTTCCTGCGGGCATGCTAGCAGGACCTTGACCGCCCCAATCAATGTCCATGTCGCCTTCTTTACTCGACGTTACATAACCATTGTCACCGTCAAGAATATCACCGCTATCTTCATTTGTGACAGTTGTGGTAGTAGTATCAGTAACAGTTGTTGTTGTGGTGAGAATGCCGTCTGGTTTTTGCTCTACGGTCTCGGTAATTGTTTCAACAATGACTTGATCAACAACTTCATCACATAAACCAACGGTTGTTGCTGAACAGTCTACTGCTTGACTAGAAAATGAAAGGAATACCGAGAACAGTAACGCCGGTATACATAGCCATAGCCGCAATAACAAACTTTGTAAATTGGTCATTATTTATTTCCTTTACATCTTCTTGTGTTAACTCTATCTTACCAAATACTCTACTTCCTTTTGGCACGAGGTCCGGGTTTTGTTCCCAACCTTCCTTTGCTTCTATACCAATAGCTCCCATGTATGGACAATACGTCCCTGCCATCCACATACTATCAAAAATACGGTAATCAGCACATAATGTTGACACCGCGGCAACTTTCATACCCATCGAATATAATGACCGTGACAGTTTTATTCTTTCACAGTTTTCATCCGTGATGGTCACACCGGTTGCTAAACCTAGTATTTGTGTCTGCACAGCAGTTGACGCCGCTGTCTTACAAATGTCTGAGTTGTTAACCACGACACTTGGTGCATTAGCTGTAGGTGGTGTATTATTGGTAACTACCGTGCTAGATACCGTGTTTGTATCAGCGCCATTTGCGCTAGTGACTGCACTTACAACTAAGATAAAAGTTAAGATAATAAAAAGTATTCGCACTACTTTATACCACCCATAATTTTCATAATTGTCCAGATACTACCAACGACAGCACCTATCAATAATAAAACTCTTATCCCTCCAAGTCCCATATTCGTGTGTTTGTTTAAATCGCGTACTTGCTTTTGCATAATACTTATATCTTCACGAATGTATTTAACATCCGTTTTTAGTTCAGCTATTTCTTTTTCCCACTCAGCCATTATCTACCTTTTAAATATCTTGATACAGCTACTAAGCCACCATTTGCTCTAAATCTTAAATCTGGTCCACTAGGACGTGATGGTCTACTAGGAGATCTAAAGTCTTCTCCGCCGCCATAACTACCGCCGCTTCCGCCGCCGCTTCCGCCATAGTCAACTTCTGCTTCATTTGATGTAGCAGGAGGAGGTGTAAATACTGGTCTAGATTCTTCTTGTCTATCAATAAAACTTTGAGGTACAGGTGGTTTTGTTTTAAACACAGGTTGAATTTGTCTTCTTCCAAACAAATTAAGAAGAGGATTAAGTCTATTTGCAAGAGGATCTATAACATTTCTACCAGCAAAACCTACAATTTGATTTGCTGGATTAATAACAAGATCACCTACAACTCTATTCGCATCGCCAGTCATACCACTAAAAATACCTTGACCACCTTCTATAATATCACTTGTTGTTCCTAATATATCAGCACCCATACCATCTGGATCAAGTCGTGAGCTTGCAAAATCAAGACCACTTTGAACTAAATCTCCACCTGTTTGTAAAGTAGCATTAAGCGCATTTAATTGTCCAACCGGAGTGGTTAACATTCCAGCTTGCGCAATTAGTTCACCAGCAAGCTGTGCTTTTACCTCATTTGGAACGTTAGTAAGTTTTTCATTTACTATATCTAAAACAACTCTTGAATCACCTCCTACAACTCCATCCTTTACAATTCTTTTTGTATCACTATCATTAATAGGAATTCCTAAATCATTAGCTATTCTAGTTACAGATGGTGCCGCTATATCTATTACCGTATCAATAACAGATTGATTTGGAGCAGGAACTGTTGAAAGATCTTCTATGCCATTTGCCATTATGCTACCCTTTGAAATGCTTTTGTTGCGTTCATAATTCCACCTTGTGCGGCGAATGTAATATCATTTTTAAATAATTCTTTTCCACGTTCCTCGGTATCTGATCTATCTACCAATGGTGGTGCCATGTTTTTTACCATTCGTGAACCTTCTGGTATAGTACCTGTTCTGTTTTCAACAAATGGGACATAAGGAATATCTTCTGGTATAACTCTGTTTTGAATATCATCTTTTAATTCCATTGCTCCACCTTCTTCAATAAATTCTCGTGGACCTTTTGGATCTTCTGCGGCAGTTTCTTCAACTGCTCCAGATGCTACTATAGCTGATTTTGCTCTAACAAAATTCTCTGTAACGTTTTTAATATTTTTTCCTGTTTTACCCTGTAACCCTAATGCTAAATATTTAAGAACATTTTTACTTGCAAATGCTCTTGAAATTAAACCTAAAGTAAGAATTTCTGGTATTGCACCGACACCTTTTCTAAGAGGAGCCAAAGCTAAATTTGCCGCAACAAGTCCTCCTTTATTACCTTTTCCTTGTGATATTAAATTTAAAGATCTAGCAAAACTAAATAAATCTCCTGTTAATTCTTTGCCAAACATAGTATTTAAATTAGCGACACCATATTTTTCTAATGCTTTATTTAGATTAGCACCACTATATATAATATTAAAGTTATCACTTGCATCAATACTAGCACGAAGTATTTTCTCCATTGCTTTTGTTTTAATTGCATTAATAATTTCTGGACTACCTTCAAAATGTTTTAAAACTTGACTTGTAAGATTAGAACTTTGTGGTTTAAAAATAGCATCAATTGCTTGTTCAAATTGAACGGTATCGGGATTACTTAATACATTCTTCCAATTTGTTTGCATAAATTTATCAAGTTCTAATTTCTTAGCAACATGACTCGAAAGAGTCTCTGCCCATTCGTTGCCGCCTTTTTGTACAATTTCTTCTAAAACTGCGTTATCTAATGTTCCAGACATTCCTTTAACTTGAAACATTAAACTGTTTATTTTTTGAAGTTCATCAATAGAAAATAATTCGGTCTTCATTCGAGAAGACATATTTTCCCAACCGTTAAGAAGCTTAGTTACATTAACATCTCCGCTTACTCCTTTTGAACCTTGAATAATGTCTGCTAAAACAGTTTTATTTAAATTTGTTTTTAGTAAAGCTGCTTTTTCTGCTGGCATTACATTTATTAAATTTTTTAATTGTTTAAAATCATTTGTTTTAACAAGCGTATTAAAGACAGATCCCGCATCAACTAAATCTATTGTTTCATCTGATTGAGCTAATTTTGTAAGTAACTTTCCATTTACTTTGGCTAATTTGTTACCTACTTCGTTTCTCATGTTTAAAACATTTGTAAGATTGTCTATTATTTCACCTTTACCACCTTGAGATAAATGAGCAGCTTTTGCTATACCGCTACTGTAAACACCATCTAATGTGTTATTTAATTTCATTATATTTTCAAAACCAATTCCTTTAAGTAAAGTTGGATCATTTATGACGGATTTAATAAAGCTTTCAACTCCTTGTAAATTAGTTCCTGTCATGTTGACATCCATCTCTTTTAATCCACGAAGAAGTTTAACAATAACAGGAGGAACTAATGTATCATCAATAACTGTTTCAACCACTTCTCTTGTTCTTGTCCCTGCTCCCGGCCCTATACTTTCTGTAATAGTTTTTGTAACTTGTTTTGTTGGAAGTATAGATTCTATTTCTGTAGCGGCTGTTTTTAATGCAGACCCGTCAAAAATACCAACACCGGCTAAATCATCAATATTTTTAAATATCGATGCACTTCTAACATTATATTTTGTTTTATATCCAGATAGTGATTCTAAAATTTCATCCGCTTTATCTTTATTAAACGTTGTTAAATTATCCAATTCTTTTAAAGTAATATCTAACTGCCCATTTATTGCTTTACTTGAATGTTCAATAGCATCGTTTAAAAAAACTTTTTCTGATCCTAATTTTCCAGCAATTATTTTTCCAAAAGCTGCATCGGATAAATATAAAGGACTATCTTTAGGAAGTAAATTTCTTGTTATGTAATCAAAAATTGTTTTTTCATCCATGCCTGCTGCTTCTGCACGAAGAGCTAGCATACTTTTATCCAAGAATACTCTGTTAACCATATCACGTTTGTTACCAAACACTGTTTCAAGAACAGCTTGTAATCTTCCTAGAATAGGTCTTTCGGCTCCTTGCGTTATTGATGGTGTTCCTCCCGGAACTCCTTTACTAGGGTCTCCTGTTACAATATCTTGTACTGTTATTTGTTTTTCTGTAGGAATTCTACTACCAGTACTTGCGTTTGGATTAGGAATTATTTCACCATCTGGACCTCGAATAACACTTTGATAACCAGCTTTTTCATCAAGAATACTTCCTATACGATTAGGTTGTTGATATATATCTCCGCCTAAAACTTTCATTTTCATTGCTGCTATAGAAGCCTCTAATAAATTTGCATATTCTTCTGGGGGCACATCTTTGTAAACAGCTTTTAATTTTGTTTCTAAATCTGGAAAAGCAGAAAGTATTTCTTCAGTGTTTCCATTTATTAAAGCTTCTGCTTTTTTCTTTGTCAAAGGTGCGTTTGCTCTAAAAGCAAGTATACCGGATTGAGGGTCTGTAATCATACGACCAAGAGGTCTTAAAAAACGAACAAAGCTTTCACCACCAGCACCGTAAGCAAAGTTCATTGCGGCACTTCCTAACATTGACTGATCGTCTCCTTCAGCAAATAAAAAAGGTTGGTTTGAATACCCTTGTAAATATTCTGCAAGTTCTTGTGTAAGATATCCTCCTACTTCAGCAACGCCAGAAGCTACGACTCCCGGTATAAATCCATAACCACTAAACCGCATACCTGCGCCCATAGCGGCAAGAAATTGTGGTGCATAAGCAGACATTTCAATAAAGTCTTGTTTAGAGAAAGGAGATTTTTCGTCTATAATTCTTCCAACTTTACCCTCGTCTAAAGGTATTTCATCACCAATATTAATTAACCCTTCTTCTTTTAAATAATATTTTCCAGCTCTATCTACTCCCCAGTTACCTTCTCCAACAACACTATTTAAAACTAATTCTTTTTCGTTTTGTGTATCAGCATTAGCTAAATTAAAACGAAGTAATTTATTTTTAACACCTGTGTCATAATCAAATTGTGGCTCTGGCGCTCTCAGTGCTTTTGTTTTTTGAGCATCTCTAAAGTCTTTGTAAAGAATAGCTTGGTCTTGTGTTAATTGAGGATATACACCCTCTCTACCATATACCTGTAAATCACCTTTTGCTAAATCATTTAATTGTTCAACTGTAAGACTTTGACCAAACTTCCATAATTCAGTGTTGAAGCTATCACCATAATATTTTTCTATGATACTATTTTTAAGTTCTGCAAGTTTGCTTTCATCCTCAAGCTGCAACATAAACTCATTTTGAACGGTTTCAGGAACCTTCTCTTCATTAGTTTCGTTTTCTAATTTTTTATTCTCAACCATTAAAGTTTGCCTTTTATTATTTGATCAATGTGACTATCTACATTTTCATCAGTAGTTTTTTCTGTTTCATTTCCTGTGTTTCCTGTTAAACCCGGAGTTGTAAATTCAAGATCAAGACCTTGCAACAAGTAATCAAGTCCAATATCACCATACATTCCATCTGCACCAGTTATCAAATCATTACCTCTACCGAATATATCTACTTTTGATTTAAAGTCTCTTGATGTTTCTCTAATAAAGTTTTCTAATAAAACAATTGCTGCCTCTGGTTCTTTTAATCGTCCACCAATAATATCTAATTGGTTTCTTACATCTTGATCCGTGACTCGTGATCCACCTTCCACGAATACCGCTCTAGTAATCGCAATATCTTTGTAAGCCGATCGTAAAGCCGCATCAACAATACCGGCACTATCAAGCCAATTCTCAACCATTGCATCATCTACTTCAAACTCATATCCTGCTAATGTAGCAAATGCTTTAGCATCAGCAATTACACGATTTCCAAATGCAGCAAAAGTACCATAGTCAGTTGCAGCGGCTGGATTTGCTCTGATCATATCTATAATTTGTGCTGATTGTGTAATGAATTTTTGACCAGCATATTCATAGTTTTGAATTTCTTCTAGTTTTTTTCTGTTAGCATTGTCTGCACCAATGTTTGCCGCGTCACCCGTTCTTCCTATGATGACCGCGTCACCCGGTACTTCTTGTTCTGTGCCTCTATCATCAATGTATGTATACACAGGAGACCACTGCCCATCTTCTCCTTGAACAAACTTACCAACAACTTTTCTCTCTGTTGATACAGTTTGACCTTCATCATTAACAATATCAAATTTCATGTTAACAGCAGAGAAGTCTTTTGGTTTTTCATTACCTTTGTATTCAACATATTCGTCTGTTAATAAATTACCATTAAAGTCTCTAAGTGTTTTTATTCTTTTACCGTTAATTGTTTCCACAGTTTCATATGCGGCTACGATGTTTTTAGACATCATTGGATCACCTTGTTTTACAAGAAACTTAGTGTCACCAATTTTTGGTGCATTGTTTTTTAAATTTTGTAAATCAAGAGTAGTAGCAGAATCAAAAAGTTTATCACGTTCGGATGTTGCTAAAGATAAAGCTGTCTTACCTATCTCAATTTGTTCGGCTCTTTCCGCCGCATCTTCTTGTCTTCTTACACCTAATGCTTTGTTAAGTGTAGGAGCGGCTCCAGCAAAAGATTGACTAAGAACATCAAATGTTCCTTTTATACCACTTTGTTTTGTTTTTGTTGCAAGTAATCTACTAGATAAATCTAAGATATAAGGTGCTAAAATTTCAGACTTTGATAATCTATCGGGTCTTGGACCATATATAGATTCAACAACGCCTCTATTTTTTTCTGTTAATTCTTCTAAAGTTGGAACTTGAGTTGTGTATGTTTGATTATCAACAAGAGAACCTCCGTCAAGTATTTTTCCTGCCGGTACTGGTCCTGTGTCTAAAAGACCACCAGTGCCTGTTGCGTCGTCATTACCTAAACCAAAAAGTATTTCTTTAGCTAAATCGCCATCCTCTTTTCCTGCATAACTACCCGGTCCATCAACGTAACCACGTTTAGGTGTGTTAATTAAACCAGACGTAATTCCCGTTCCACGGGCCACGCTACCACCACGATTAAAAAGTTTTCTTTGTAATACTGGCATTACTGTTTAATTAAACTTCCCAAACCGTATGCTTGACCTGCTGCTCCTAGTGCTGTTGCAAACGGATTGTTTTGAGCAAGTGGAGATATAGTTTGCGTTTGCGTTCCACCAAATGGACTAGTTTGTGCTAAAATGTTTGATGCAAATGAAAGACGATTAAATGGTTCTTGTATTCTATTTAATTCATTAGCATATGCAGTATCATAACCTTGTTGTTGGTTTTGTTGCATTAATCCACCAACACCAGTTAGCATGCTAATGTCTTGTTGCAAACCACTTTGTGCTTGTTGTCCTAACTGTCCAAATCGTTGACCTATACCACTTTGTATATTGCCAAGTTGTCCAAAGCCAGATGCTTGTTGTACACGTTGTTGATTAGCCGCATTCATTGCTGCTTGTGCTTGTTGATAGTTACGAGACATGTCTTCAAAAACACGTCTTGATCTTAAATCTTGTGCGTTACGTGCTGTCTCTGATTGTTGTAAACCAAATCTACTTCCACCAAATGCGCCCGCTTGCGCTGCTTTACCAGCTAATTGGTTTTGTTGCATCGCTGCTTGTCTATCAATTTCTTTTAATGCTTCGTTTGTTACATCTCGTTGATAAGGATCCATGTATTGCTTGATAGCATTTGGATCAAACTGCATATTTGCAAGTGCTTGTTGTCCTGCTGCTGTTGTAGCAAGTGCTGATTGTTGTGAAGCTCCTGCTCCTTGTAAGTAAGGTTCATAAGCACCGATACCTTGCTGTGCCATTGTAATAGCATCTAGTGTTGGTTGTTGTAGTCCCGCTACTTTTTTACCCGGAACATTTAAAGATTGATCAATTAACCCGCCCGGTGATTCCGAAGTTCCAAATAATTGATTTAATAATTGTTGTTGACGATCAGTTATATATGAGGGGTACTCAACTTTGTTAATCGTAGTATCTGTTGCCATTACGCACTCCTCTCTAAGTTATCCATCATTTCATACATCTTTCTTGCGCCTTCGCGACGGTCGCCTCCGCCCGCACCTCTGACTGCTTTAGCCGTCATGACAAATTCTCCGTCGCTTAGCATTGCCGGAATAGAATCACTTGTTCCTGTTCCGGGTCCCTTGGACTCTCCTCCATTTTGCAAATCCATAATACCGCCTTCAGCGGCTTGTATTGCATCGGGATAGTCGTAATATATATCTCCAGATGATCCACCACTAAATATTCCTTCTAGTATTGGATTAATCTCGTAGCCTGCACTTGATCCATCATCATCATCATCATCGCCACCCATTTTATCCATGACTAATTGTGTACCATAAGTAACAGCACCTGCTATAGCTGATGCTTTTGCTGGTGTTAGTTTATATAGATTTTGAATTGTTTCTAATGCTACACTTGGATCAACCTTATCTGCTATTAATCTTTGATAATTTGCCATTCCTTCAATATCACTAGGTGTAGGATTTTGTAGAATATTTTTTATAATGTTAAAAGGGTTAAGGTTTGCTCTTGATCCTTCATATCCAAGAGATTCAATAAATCCTTCTTTTGGTAATTCTTTTACTACAGTGCCAACAGCATCTGTTGCTACTCCAGTAGGAGCGTTCATACTTGCATTCATAACTTTAAAATCACCACCAATAGAATCAAAAGTTGGATTCATTCTATCATAACCAGCAATTGCATCCGCCTCATTAGTAAATGATGCATTTTGGAAATTACTATCTGGTACATTTACATTTGCAACTTCTTTATTACCAATACCTAACATTTCTTTACCTATTTCTAACGGATTAGCCGTTCCATAAGCTTGAGACATTCCTCTACCTGTTAAAATGTTTTGTCCTTGAGCAAGGTTAGATGTTAAACCAGAGATACCACCTCTGATTGCCATTTTTAATGCTTGGTTTTTATCTCCCGGATTTTCTCTTTTGTATTGTCCAAGTATACCGCCTGCTAAAGAACCAGCTAATGGTCCATACATTGCCCCTACAATAGGAGCTACATAACCAGAACTATCAGCAGCAAACTTTCTAAGTCTTCTACCTATGTCTTGTTTTGCTTTTCTAAGTCTTCTAAATACTTTTTTAAGAAAGAATTCTGGTTGTCCTGTTAGTGGATTAATTGAGTTGAACTCATTACCGACAACATATCTCTCCGGTTGAATACCCATGTCACGCATGGTTTCAAATAATCGTTCTTTTAAAATTGGGTTTTTGTCCAATACTTCCATTGGAACAACGGTCTCGCCTTCAGCGGCGTGTACCATATACGTATCTTCATATCGGCCCAATCCACCAATGTCAGATACAAAATTTTTAAATTTTTCTAATTGTTCTATTCCCTGCATGTTACTTCATGACCTCTCCGAATATGTCTAGGCTATTCACCTTTATAGCGACATCGCGTTTGATATCTTTTTCTTCTGTTGAAGTTGCAGGATTTTTCACGTCAGCTTGTGCTTCATCTTCACTAGCATATTCTATACCTGTTTGCGCATTAGTGACTGTAACTGCTGTTTCAATCGGTAAGACATTTGGAGCTATCTTACTAGCTAATACGGTTTCGTCCTTTTTTATACTCATTTTCCCATCCTTTTGCAATACTTAATTAACAATTCCACTTTCTAAGAGACTTATTTATCCTAGAATTCGGGTCTCTAGCTGTTTTTGCACTTGTTAAACGTTTTTTCATACCTGTCATTCGTGCACAAAATGACTTACGTCTTTTAGCAGCTTTTGAGCCTTTCTTCAACTTAGAAGGCTTTGTTGTAACAGCGGTCTTTAACTTTGACCCGGGGTTCGCGGCACGATAAGAAGCAACACCTTTTCGGTTTAATCCACCCGATTTGCTTTTACCTGCTTTACGTTGCCATGCTGGAGTCTTAGCCATTATACTTTCCTTGTTAATGTATTAATAGAAACAAGTCCACCTTGTGCTCTATTTCTTAAATTAGGTCCTCTAAAAGGAGAACCAAAGTCTTCTCCGCCACCATAACTACCTTTACTATCATAGGGTTTATTAGTTCCTCCATAGTCAACCTCTGCTTCATTTGTTGTTTTTGATTGAGGGAAACCAGCATTTAAAATTTCTTGTGAACTTAAAGGTATGTCTATACTAACATCTCTACCTTTCCCTTCCGATTCTTTATGACCAAAACGACTCCCTATCATTTCAAGTGTATTAGAAATATCTCTTTTTCTAGGATTAAATTGTCTATAAAGTTGACTTAATAGCATGGGTGTAGTGACATCAATTCCACCGCTTGAAACATATCCTTGATTATTGTAATTTGGATTCCAATCATATCTATCAGTAATTTTTAAAAATCCTCCACCTTGTTCTTGTGGGTTAGGAACAATTTCATAATTATAAGATCCTAAAGTATTAAATAATTGATTAAAGCCTGTTAAAGAATCGGGATCATTAGTTCCTCTAGGATTGTTTCTTGTGCTATAATCAAATTCATCAATTAAACCTTTTGAATCTGCATCAAAATTTATTATATTAGATAGCACTGCATCTTTCATTTGATTTTTCATTTCATCATTAAAATAATCATCTCCAATTGGAACTTCATTCATTGAAGGCATCATAGATTCTAAATATAATCTATACTCTGGAGGCAACATACCAGTAACTCCAGTAAAAATATTATCCATTATGCTGCCCTCTTCTTCTTTTTCTTCGCAAAGGTTGCAACGTTCTTTGGTTTAGGTCCCGTGTTTCCTGCTGCACGCTTACGCGCTACAGCAGAACGTTTTTGGCCCTTGGACATGGATCTAGCTTTTGCTAAAGGTACACATTTAGGATAGCCTTTACGCTTTTCTCCTTTGCTTCGACCACAAGGTTTATAACCACCTTTGCCGTCGGGTGCACCAATGTCTACCCATTTTTCTTTGACCCAAGCTCTTAGACCTTTTTTAGCCATTAGTATTTTTTTGTCTTCTTACGTTTCTTTTGCATAATAGCACCACAGCCTTTTGCAATGCCACCTTGAGCGTAACTAGAAATTCTTTTTCTGTCTTGTGATATTTTATTGAAGTCTAAAACTTCTCCACCACCAGCCATCTTTTTCTTTTTCTTTTTACCGCCCGGTGTTACTTTACCAGAACAAACAGCAGAAGCGTACATGTTTGCGTAAGCTGACGGATAAACATCAAACTTACGTTTTGCTGCTGCTTTTCCTCTTGCACAAAGCTTAGCCATTACTTCTTACCTTTTTTCTTTTTCATTTTAGCGGCAGTAATAATATCGCCTCTAGTTATTTTTTTAGGATCGCCATACATAGCGGCTAGTTTTTTCTTTTTCATTTTCTTCTTTGGTGTTCCACCTTTTTTGTACATCATTTTCATTCCCGGCATTGTTTTCTCCTTATGCGTTTGTTATTTCTAGTACACTGACTAGTATTTCAACGGCGTCCGCTGTAGCCGCTTGAATCTTTATTTGATCCGCTTCTTCTAACACAATAGGGTGTGTTAAAACTTCTTTTACCTCTGGATGA
>WLWF01002447.1_pt1 | contig 13419 bp, 14 predicted proteins | sample 6718331 | NCBI WGS metagenome assembly WLWF01 (sample SAMN12718692, study PRJNA515312) | sponge metagenome | isolation source: marine sponge | host: Mycale hentscheli | place: New Zealand: South Island, Marlborough, Capsize Point | collected 2003-05-01
GGTATTGTAGACAGGGGCTTTGAACAGCTTCATAAAGCACCAGACTGGTATTTTTACAGCTTGGGAATTGCAATTTCGGCCTCTTTCGGTGTGAAAGGGTACAAACAATTCGTTAGGAGAAAATAATGGAAAACATGAAGCTTCCTATAACGGTAATAGGCGTTATCGTCTTGCAGATAGGTGGCTTTATCTGGTGGACTGCGCAGCAAGCAAGCACAATCTCAAATCTTGAAGAGACAGTGAGCATTCTAACCGTTGAAAACAATGCTACTGACAGAACAAATTTAATTAGAGATGTAGAGCAAAACAAAGAAAAAATAGAAGAAATGATTGATACGCTTTCTGAAATGTATGAGGACATGGAGGATTGGGACAACGAATTATGGGAAGAAGTAGACATGATCCATGAAGATATGGGCGGTATGGCTTCTCATATGATGGAAATCATTAAGATTCAGGCTCGTGTTAAGACCCTAGAAGGCACGTTGGAGTATCTCACACGATCCCCTATGCATTCGGATGCTAGATAATGGAACAGACTATCGAAACCTTTAATGGCACTAAAAACGTAGAGGTAAACACAATTGCCAGTCAAGGTGATGTTCAAGCAGGTATTGAGTTTATATACCATATGCGAGAACATCTTTTAGATGTTGCAGTAGCAACAGCTTTTGGTCTTATTGTGTATGGTGTAATTTTATTTATGAAGGCGAAAATCAAATGAGCAATGCAATGAAAGCCTTGCAGAAACGCTGCGGAGTAGACCCAGATGGGGCTTTTGGGCCTAATACTGCAAGAGCAATTTCTCAACACTATGAGCTATCACCAGAACGTGCGGCTCATCTACTTGGTCAATCTGCGCACGAAAGTGGGTATTTTAAGTTAACTGAAGAGAATCTCAATTATTCTGAAGACGCATTAAATCGTGTTTTTGGTCGTTATTTTGGTGAAGGTAAAGAAGACGCATCTAAGTATGCGCGTAATCCGCAAAAGATCGCCAACTACGTTTATATGGATGAGCATAGATCGAAGGGCGGTGCGCTTGGAAATGTTGAGGAAAATGACGGTTTCGCTTTCCGAGGCCGAGGATTTTTACAATGCACGGGCCGTACAAACTACCGAAAATTTGCATCAGAAATGCGACTACCTGACGTAATGAAAGACCCCGATCTTGTAGCTACAGAGTACGCATTTGAAAGCGCATACTGGTTTTTTCAGCGTAATGGGCTTTTTAAAATAGCAGATAAAGGTGTAAACGACGATGTAATTACAGAAGTTACGCGCCGCGTAAATGGTGGTACTCATGGCTTAGATGACCGCTTAGAGAAAACTAAAAAAATATATGGATGGCTATCATAAAATGTTCGGTTTATTATTTTTTAAAATATAACTCGAACAATTGTTTGAAATATGTATAATTCGGGTATTAGGAGATTGTTGAATGCCGCTGACTAAACTTCAGTTCCGACCCGGTATTAACCGTGAAACTACGTCATATACCAACGAAGGCGGATGGTTTGACATGGACAAAGTGCGGTTTCGCTTTGGTTATCCTGAAAAAATAGGCGGATGGATTAAGGAATCATCAACTAATTTCTTGGGTACATGTCGCGCTTTGCATCCTTGGGTTGCGCTAGATGGCACTAGCTTTCTTGGTGTTGGAACACACCTTAAATACTATATTAATGAGGGTGGTGGGTATAGTGACATTACTCCAATTAGAAACACAACAAGTGCAGGCGAAGTAACTTTTTCTGCAAGTGCAAATGATCTTAATGGTGCAATTACAGCCATTGACACTACAATAACTCTTACTTCTTCTTCTGGTTTTCCTGCGTCTGGTCGCATAAAGATTGAAGATGAAATTATAACATATGCTGCTTTGTCAGGTAATGATTTGACAGGATGTGTTCGTGGTGAAAGTAGCACTACTGCTGCTTCTCACGCTGATGCGCAAGCCGTTACATGCGCAACTATTGTGGTCGCCGATACTAATCATGGTGCGCTTGAAAATGATTTTGTAACTTTTTCAGCCGCTGCTTCTTTGGGAGGCGTTATTACTGCGGATGTTCTTAATCAAGAATATCAAATCACTGCAATCGTAAATGCCAACAGCTATCAAATTGAAGCTCGTACAGTTTCAACTATTGGCAGTATTACAAATTACTTAGGTTTAAATCCAACGTTTGTTTTCGCTACAAGTTCTGATTCTGGCAACGGCGGTAGTAATGTTGTTGGTGCATACCAAATCAACACTGGCCTTGACACGACTATCGTAGGCAATGGTTGGGGTGCAGGTACTTGGAGCCGTGGTGCTTGGGGTTCTAGCACATCTTTGGCAGCTTCTGGGCAAACTCTTCGTATATGGTCACACGATAATTTTGGTGAAGACTTAATTATTAACGTTCGTGACAGTGCAATTTATTATTGGGACAGAACGGCTGGCACAACTAGCCGTGCCGTGCAATTAAACACAACAGGTTCTATTGCAGCCGCAACAACCGCTGGAACATCAACAGGAACGGCTACTTTTACTGGCGTTACACAAGACAGCACAAGTGGTTCAGGCTCTGGCGCAGAGTTTATTATTGAGGCCGTAGGCGGTGTTTACAGTATAGTAAGCATAGTTGGTGGTGGCGTAAATTATAATGTCTCTGATACAATCACAATTTTGGGTGCAAATCTTGGTGGTTCAACGCCTACTAATAATTTAACCATAACTGCTAATCAATTAGATAACTATGCGGGTGCGCCAACAATAGCCAAGCAGGTATTGGTATCTGATAGGGATCGTCACGTTATAGCGTTTGGCTGTGATTCAGAAACAAATCCGGGCATACAAGACCCATTGCTTATTCGTTTTTCTGATCAAGAAAATATATCTGAATGGGGCGCTAATGTGCAAAACACAGCAGGTGATTTGCGTATTGGTTCTGGTTCAGAAATTGTTACGGCTATAGAAACAAGGCAACAAATCCTAGTATTTACTGACGTATCGCTTCACGCTATGCAGTTCTTAGGACCGCCATTTACATTTGGTATTAACGCCATTTCAGAAAACATCACAATAGCTGGTCCTCTTGCCGCTATAAATGTTGAAGACAATGTGTTTTGGATGGGTGCAGAAGAGTTTTATGTATACGGTGGTGCTGTTCAACGGCTACCCTGCTCTGTGCGCGATTATGTTTTTACTGACATTAACAATGATCAGTTACAAAAAATTACAGCTTCAACAAACACAGCATATTCTGAGGTAACGTGGTTCTACCCGTCTTCGTCAAGTAGCGAAAATGATCGCTATGTAACCTACAACTATCAACAAAAAGTGTGGTATTTTGGTAATTTAGCAAGAACCGTATGGCTAGATCGTGGTGTTAATTCTCAACCTATAGCTGCTGGAACTGATCATAGTTTATATTTACACGAAATTGGCTTTGATGATGGTAGTACAAGCCCAGCAAGCGCAATCAGTGCATATATTGAGTCAAGCCAAATGGACCTTGGAGAAGGCGAACAATTTGTCTTTATGAGGCGTTTGATACCAGATTTAACATTTAGAGATTCTACAGCAGTGGCCCCTAGTGCCACTATGACCCTAAAAGTTCGCAACTTTCCCGGTGGTAATTACTTATCATCAGACGCAGCATCAGTAGCAAAAACAGCCAGCGTCCCGGTAGAACAGTTTACAGAACAGATATTTGTTCGGCTTAGAGGCAGGTCGTTTGCGTTTAGAATTGAAAGCGCAGACACGGGCGTAACATGGAGACTTGGCTCTCCAAGGGTAGAAGTCCGACCTGACGGGAGGCGGTAATGTCCAGAAACTTAACATTACCATTTTTCCCCGTACCGCCTGAAGAATATGATTATCAGTATTTTGCTGAACTTGTTCGATCTTACTCTACTTATTTAGAACAAATGCAAAACGCAGGCGAAGGTCGGAACACGTTTACGGTATTTACAGGATTACAAACGGATGACAGCGGCTTAGAGCTAGGTGGCGTCTTTAATCATGGCGGCTTTTTAAAAGTTGCTGAAATCAACACCCCACATGTTCGTGGTTTACAAGGAACAGGACAGGTGGGCTTTGCTACGGTGACAATATCATGACAGTTATTACAATGCCAGATGGGTCTAAATGGCGACCTTCCTCAAGCACAGATATGGTGCATTGCGCAAGCTGCGATAACGCAGTTGACACGCCAGAAGAGATTGCAAGCTACCCAGATGGCAACTGTCCAGATTGCAATAATCCGTGGACAGGAAGCGAAAAAAGAAGCACAAGTATAACTGTAACTGCCCCTGAAGCTATTTCTGGGTCAACACTCTAGTAATTTATGTAAAGATTTGGTAACTTATATATAGCGGTCACGAGGTTTTAATATGCAAGGCATGGCACAATACGGTAGAAACGGTGATACAATGATGGCGCACGTTGCTCCGGGCGAAATGGTTGTACCCCCTGAAGTTCTACAACGTAGCCCTGAAGTTGCGCGTGGTTTGGGTATGGCTTTTGCTGATGCAGGTGCCGATCCACTGCGTTATACTGTGGGTTCTGGTCAGAATAGCATTAACCCTGTAACGGGTGAGCCTGAGTTCTTTTTGGACAAAATACTTGAATATGGCTCTAAATTTCTTGGCGGGGGCGGTGGTAACTTTTTTAGTAATCCTATTGTGCAGGGCGCTATAAGTAACGTTGCGTTAAAAGCCATCACTGGTGGCAAGCCATCTTTGCGTGATGCGCTGATTGGCGGTGTTGCAGGCGGTGGTTTGGGCTATCTTTCAGGTGGGGATTCTGGTCTTGGTTCTTTGTTCGGCATGGATACTGATGTTCCAAATGTAGGAAGAAGTTCACCAATAGATGCAATAACTAAAAAAATGGACAAAGACGCTTTAAGCACTGTTGTAGAAAAAACTGTAAACAAGCCTAAGTACGAACGTGCAGAGGGTTTGTTGGGTATAGGTGAGTTGTTTAACTCAAATCCCAACGAAGGAATTGGTAGATTGTTAAATACTAAAGCAGGTGAGGCTATTGCTATGGGCCTTGGCTCTCAGTTGCTAGATTCTGTATTTGGTAAGGATTACGAAGAGACTGACCTAGATCGCGCTGCAAGGCGCTCAAATCAAACATATGCTGAAGCAATGGCAGACCCTACAAGGGTTAAGCTAGGTGATGTTATGAGATTAAATGAAGGCGGCGCAACATATTTCCCGCGCCGTGATGGTGGTATTATGCCAAGCGAAGGTTCTGGTACAAAAGACGATGTTCCTGCTATGCTAACCGCAGGCGAGTTTGTTATGACTCGTGACGCGGTAAAAGGCGCTGGCAATGGTAATTTGAATCAAGGTATTCAGAGGATGTATGGTATGATGGATAAACTGGAGGATAGAGCGTAATGACTGATTCTACACAAACGGTAGTAACTGCGCGTCCACAATATATTCAAGACTTAGATTTAGCCTTACTTGGTAAGATATTTGGGCAAGATGATGGGAGTGGCACTCTTTCGGGTGGCATTTTAGATGCAAATCAATACCCTGATTTATTTAAAATTCCAGATTATGTTCAAGCAGGCACTGATCCTCTTCAGTCAGCCGTAACAAGTACACTTGGCGATGCAACGCAACGTCAAGCGTTTATGGATCGTTACCTACCTTATTTTCAAGACGCATCAGGAACTCCTCGTTACTTACCTGACGCAGCAAGTGGTTTAGGCACAGGCCAAGCTACTATGGCAAAAGCTCTTACTGATTACTTCCCAGATGCCAAATCAGCTTTAGAAGCTGGACGCGGTGGTATAGGTGCAAAAGGTATATATGACGCTGTTGATACAGGCGGTCAGTTTGGCGCTAAAGATGCATTTGATCGCAGAACAGGCCGTGCATTTGAGTTAGCTGAACAGGGTCTTGGTAGCTTCGATCCAAGCTCGGTTGATGACTTTATGGACCCTTACAAGCAGCAGGTCATTGACTCTGCTATGAAGAAAATTACCCGTGAGGGTGCGCAGCAACGTCAAGCTGATTCAGCTAGGGCAGTTGGTGCAGGTGCTTTTGGCGGCTCTCGTTCAGGCATTCAGGCCGCAGAAACGCAACGCGCTATTGAAGAAACCAAGCAAGGAACTATCGCTAACCTTTTGTCAAAGGGCTATGATAAGTCGATGGCAAATGCGATGGCTACAGACGAAGCAGAGCGCAAACGTGCATTACAAGCCTCTGGTCTTACAGGCAAGTTGGGTGCATCTGGGGCATCTTTAGAATCCAGTGCCTTTGAGGATGCAGCCAAACGTGGTTTAGCAGGAGCGTCAGCAAGTGCAGCCGCACAGGTTAAAGCTGCTGAAGACGCAAAGAAACGTGACCTAGAGGCAGGACGCCTTACAGGTGGATTGGGACAAACATACGGTCAGCTAGGCGGTGCGCAAGCTGATGTAGGTCAAGCCTATGGCAAATTAGCGGGTACATCTGCTGATATTGGTCGTGTGTATGCAGGCATGCAGCCTGCTGACCTTGGCTTTATGTATGAGCTTGGTGGAAAAGAACGCCAGTACGGTCAACAAGCGCAGGACTTTGCGCGTCAAAATACACTAAACACAACGCAGCAAGCACTTGCTCCGTTTAGCTACGCACAAAACTTCCTAACTGGAGCGCCATCGGCGTCTATGTATAGTCAATATACACAAGGTCCACAAACATCAGCAGACCCATTCTTGCAGGGTGTTGGAGCGTATTCAACGATGCAAGGTTTTAGCGGTTAACAAGAGGTGCCTATGACTCCCGAAGAAAGATATAATCAGGTAGCGCAAAGATATAGCGAAAATCCTCAAAACCAAGGGCTGGGAGCGCAGCTTAGAAGTCTTTTTGCAGCAGAGGGTCCTGAAGCAGCAGGAACATTTGTTCGGATTCCGGGTGCTGATCAAAGCCCCGGTGGTCGTTTAAATGCTATAATGAGTTTAGCAGAAAATCTTAAATTTAATAACCAAGACGCTCTTGAGGGGTATTTAGGCGATATAGCTGAAAGAACTATGGGATATGAAGGTTTATCTATACCAGTCGAAGGCTTAGTTCCAGACGAAGGTGGGTTTTTCGGTGGTGGTGGCCCTTTTATGTCTGAAGGCGGTCAACAGTTTGGTTTCGGAGGAAACGACATTTCAGAAATGGAAAAGGCTCGTAGAGAAATACAAGAAAATGCTATTTTGCCAGAATTTGATCAAGGTTTAGGAACAGGCGACCTTAATCAAGAGGCAATTTTAAAACAACGAGTTAAAGACAGCAATCTGGCTGAGAGAGAATTGCTTGGAGAAGAAGCTCAGTTTCAACCATCTGCTCTGGACGAAATTGGAGAGCTTCTTACTAGGCTAGATGCCAAACCTAAAGATAAAGAAAAACCAGAGTTAAAAGATGCTGCGCCAAGTCCTACGGAAACTTTAGAGGCTACATTGACAGGTGGTCGTGGAGATATTGTAGAAAAACCCGGTGAACGTGCAGCATATCTAAAAGCTCAAAAAGAAAAAAATGCTAAAAAAACAGGAAAAGAAATTGACCCTCTTGGTCCTGATGCTGCTGCTAATGCATTTTTTTCAGCTATGCAAGATGTCTCAGACTCTCCATCTCCTAAAGGTGAGTCAAAAGAAGATGCTATAGCTCGTTATAGAAAAGAATTTGAGGATGCCACAGGAATAAATGCAAGTGGAAAAATTGATAAAAGTCGTGCGTTAATAGCGTTTGGACTTGCTTTATTAAAGAACAAAGCTGGCGGCAAAGGTATTAGTGGAATAATATCTGAATTGGGCGAAGCAGGTGAAATTGCAATGCCGTATTTAGATAAAGCAACTGCGGACTCAAAAGCTGCTCAACTAGCAGCAGGTCAATATGCATTACAACAACAAAAAAATGATTTGTCAGCGGAGAGAGCCGCTGCGCAAGCTGATAGCGATTTTAAGAAAGACGTTTATTTAAAGTGGTATGACTCTCAACTGAAAAGGCAAGAAGATAATCTACAAGCTCAAGCAGATTTATTAAAAGCTCAAGTTGAAGGTGGTCCAGAGTATGACAAAAAACATGAGTTTACATTTGCGACAGGGCAAGGAGATGCTTCTTCTTGGAAAATACCAGTTGTTTATGACAAAAACACACCAACAGGTGGCATTATATTAAAGCCAGAAGCATATGCTAGAAAGTATATTGACGGTAGAACAGGGGTAGAAGACGCAATTGATGTTATTTCAGAAATGAGAAACGCGTCTATGGAAATTGCGCAAGGTGGTGGTACTGCTAAATTTGCATATGATAGACTAAACTCTATTGGCAAAGCACTTTTCCCTAACTTAAATACAGGAAATCCAAGTAGCGAACAAGAATATGCTCAAGGTGTAAATCTTTTAATGGGTCGGTTTAAAAGATTCTTAACTCAAGAAACTGGAAATGGTATTTCTAACAGAGATGTGGAAATATGGGAAAATGAAATTATGAAAAAACCGGGATGGTTTACAAATTTCGATGAAACAAATTCCGCTTTGAACCAATTAGAAGACATATTTAGAGCTAAATTATCTGAATTTGATGCTGGCTTAGATTTTATCTACAATCCTGAAAATTTAGATAAAGGTGACTTTGAAAAACTTGTTGAAAAATATGGTGATCTTGATCAAATACAAGGAAGCACAGGAAAGTTAATCTTTAAAGATGGAAAAATAGTTAGGGCTAATTAATGGCTGAAATACAAGTTGAAGTTCGTCCGGGCGAATTTGTTCCTTTTGAAATAAAGGGAGAAAAGCCAAATTACATCGAAATGAAACAAATAGAAAAACTTGTTCGTGATGTGGAGAGGACGGATAGAAAAGGTCCTTCTATTGAAGTTGCTAGTGAAGAATTTGACACTGAAACTGGAATAAAAAATAATCGCCTAAGACGCCAGTTAGCAGGCGCTGAAACTGCAAAAGAAGAAGAAAATGTTTTAGGTCGCTATGGTTTTAGAGAAGGCGACTATATGAGAGATGATCGTGGAGACTTAGCGATCACTCCAAAAGGCGCACTTTTGCTCGGCATAGAGACTGACAAGCCGATTATGATTGACGAAAGCGGGTTTACTTTATCTGATTTACAAGATTTTGTAGGCGCGGCTGGTGAAGAAATTGTAGGTGGTATTGGCGGTGCTATAGCAGGACAGGCTGCAATTCCTATTCCAATACTAGGTGCTGCTATTGGCGCAGGTTTAGGTGCTGGAGGTGGTAAGTTATTTGAAGAAGGTGTGGAAACATTAAGAGGCACACAAGAAGAAAGCCTTCTTGATGTTGGTAAGGCGGCTGGTACTGAAGCTCTTATAGCCGCCGCTGGTGAAGGTGTATTTGGTGCAATTGGTAAATCTTTTGGATTCGCGGTAGGTCGTGGTCGTGCAGGTAGCAAGTTAGCTCCAGAAACACAAAAAGAAGTAGCAGAAGCTATACAATCCAATTATAAACCCTCATTATCTGCTATGGGCGCAAACTCTATCGTATCGCGTCAACAAGCCATGAGCGAAAAGGCTTTAGGAACATCTGTTAGGTTGCGTGAGAATCACGAACAAATCATGAAAGATTTAGCAAAGTTACGCGCTTATGGCGCTGACGGTGGCGTGGATATAGATGCTACTGCTGCTATTCTAACAAATGCTGTAGAAACTGGTGATAATGCGTTGCTTCAAGCTGAAAAGTTTGCATCTAATAACCTAATCAAACACATGGATGACATTGCTGTTCAAATAGGGAAAGCTGCAAAAAAAGATGACGCACTAAACGCTGACATACAAGGGGCATTTGTTGGTGCATATAAAGCCTTTGATGACAAAGTAAAAGAAAAATTTGCTAACCTTGAAAATTTAACAAACAGCGCAGTCGGTGATACTGCACTATTTAATACGCGTGGTTTAAAAGCAGATGCTCAATTAGAACTTGATAGATTGGTAGCGGCTGGATCAGGAAATCTTGGAAAGTCTCGTGATGCTGTAAGAGAGCTTATGCAATTACCTGATGATGCTTCTTTTACTCAAGTATATAAGGCTAGAAAAACTCTTAATGACACTTGGATGGGCAACTACGGTTCTGACAGTGTGGAACTTATGAAAGACAAGTTTCTTAGTAAACTAGATGATTTTATATCTCCTACATCTGTCAGCAATGCTATGAGGCGAAAAGCGGCTGTTGACTTAACAGACGAACAAAAGAAACTTTTTAAAAATGTTTCTAATGAAATACCAAAGCTGCGTAGTTTCTTTAAACAGGGCATGGATAGTTTTGAAAAGGTATCGTCTGCTGCTAGTTTAAAAAGTCTAAATGCAGCCGTAAAAGGTGGTAAAGAGTTAAATCCATCTCAAGCATTTAAAAATTTAATCAGGCAAGACAACCCGAAGTTATTAAAAGATGCTCGTGCAGTCTTAGGTGAAAAAGTTTATGAGCCTTTGCGTGAACGTGCGGCTGCTGAATGGTTGCGTAAAGCTATGCGAGAATCAGGTTCCACGTTAGATTCAACAAAAAAGTTTAGTGGAAGTAAATTAAAAGAAAAGATAGATACTCTTGGCGGCACAGCCGATGAATTGTTCGGGTCAAGAATCTCAGAGGTTCGTAGGCTGGCAGATCAAATGGATACTTTATCTTTAACAAGAATTGATCAAAGTGTTATTGATGATTTTTTAGAAGCAGGTGGTGACGAAACTGGTGTAAATTTATTGCGCAATATAAAAGACACTATGCAAGAAAAAGCACAGTTTGATTCTGCGGCAATGGCTAGAAAACTTCGTGCAGGATCATTGATGCCAGATGAAGCAGCAGACTTGTTGGCAAGCCCATCTGTTAAAGGTAATGACATCACAAAACTTTCAAAGTTTTTTAAAAATAAACCTGAAGAGTTAGCTGAGTTACAATCATACTATATGCAGAACCTTATAGGTGATTTTGAACATAGCTTTATGACAGACAAGAAAGCCTTTAAACAATTATCAGAACGTCTTTTACGATCTGAAAAATCTGGTAAACTAAGAGCTTTATTTCCTGAAGCAGAAGCTGATGCTATTGCTTTGTTTGGCAGAAACATGAAAGTTCTTGGTGCATCTGCTGAAGGTGGTGATCTTGTTGCAGCAAATATTGCGGCTAATCCATTAGAAAATTTAGGAACACTTTTTCGTCTTGGTATGGTTGGTAGAGTTCTCTCTACTGGTCCGTTCTACACATCTTTCGCGGCACGGTATGGAAAAGAAGCTGCAAAAGAAAAAACTAAAGCTGGTAAAATGCAGGTGTTTTTAAGAGTTTTAAACGATACCACTAAATCTTTTGCAAAACAACAAGGTATGAGAGGAGCAGTAGGAACTGTAGATTCCATGAAAGAAGGCGCTTCTAATATAGCTCGTGATTTAGAAAATCGTAGAGTATCTTCTATACCAGCGCCAGTAAGCCGAACAACTATGCCAGTTCCTGATGTTGCCCCGGTAGAAATATCTGACGTTCCTGACTTCTCTAATATTAGACAACGCGCAAAGGAAAACCCAGCAGTGGCAGCAACACTACTAGGTGGTTTAGGTAACGCAGGACTTCTCTAGTCTTCGATGACTGTAGTTATACCGCCTATGCCTACAGCAGCGGGTTGATAACCGCGCTTACTATTGACACGTTCCTGAACATCTTCGTATGATTCTTCAATCATGCGTGATAACTGTCTACCCAAAGCACGATCTTCTTGATCGGCAATGAAGATTAGTTTCTTGTACGCGTCTATTGATATACCGACTGATTTGTATTTTTCAGGTTTTGGCATGGAGGTTCCTTCCCATAAATGACGTTTCCTACTGTATATAATCCCAAGCGGCGTGGGTCAAGACCCAAGTACGGTAATAAGAAAGTAACTGTGCAGGGGATCAAGTTCGACTCCAAGTGGGAATCACAGCGTTACTTATATATTAAATCACTAGAACGCGCAGGGACGGTCAAGGACTTGGAGCTACAGGTGCGATACAATCTTGTGGTCAACAACGAAAAGATTTGTGCTTACATTGCTGACTTCAGATACCAGAAGAAAAACAAAGATGGCGAATGGTATGAGGTGGTCGAGGATGCCAAGGGTGTAGAGACTCCAGAGTTTAAGTTAAAGAAAAAGTTAATGAAGGCTTGTCTTGGTATTGAAATACTTTTGTCAAAAAAGGGGGGGCGCTAGGCCCCCACATTACATGTCTCCTCTAAACGATTGTGCAGAACCATTCGGCTTACCTACTCGCTGTTCAGTATCAACACGGCGTTCGCCCCAACCAAAAGGAACATGAGCATCCTCTGGTAAAACAATCAAATGATATTGATTAGCCGTATTGACCATCCTGCTCTCGGCAGGAAACATCTGAATAGCATCGCACTCCACACCCACTAAACGGTTTTTAATCGTCTGCATATCTTGCCAGTTATTGACAGGCCGCTTGTCTCTGCGCTTGATAGACAACCAAGTGCATCTGCCCTTTAACTCTGGAACGTGAACTAAGCTATCAGCATCCTCATTGCGATAAACAGCAACTTGATAAATGTCATTGACATAAATCTCTGCATAGATGTCTCTGTTTAATCCCATCTTTGCTTGTTCGATAGTCATGTGAGGGAAAGACTTAACAATCTTCTCAGCCTCTTTGGTTAGCTGATCCTCTGATCTTGGAGTCGCGCCTGTTTTAACAAGCGCTCCTCCTTTCGGTTGAATCTGTGACATCGATCTCATCACACTTCGTTAAGTTTGATGCAGTGTTCTAATACTCTGCGTCTTTCGTTCTGCGATAGCTTGGATATTACAGCCATCACGTTCATTGAATTGCTCCTTACTTGATCCTTGGTAAATTTATATTCGCGTGGTTTTACCACTTCTTTGCTCAAGCCAAGTTTAGCTATAAGCTCTGGATCTAATTCTGTTATTGGTATTCCCATATCTCACTCCTTTGTTATATGTAAAGTCTACCACTTTAAAACGTAAAGCGCAAATGATATTTTAGATAATCAGGCAATAATAAGGCTAAATAATACAAAGTGACCTAACGTAATTTAGGCAAATATTAATAATTTTAGTCTGTTTATATCGATCTCGGTTCAGTGTATTCTATGCGTTATGGAATTAATAAAAGTCGAAATAGAAGTATCTGGACAGCCAAGAGGCAAAGGCAGACCGCGATTCACTCGGAATGGTCATACCTATACGGATGCAAAGACTAAAGAATATGAGAAGCGTATTCATGCGGCTGCTTGGCAAAAGATGCGAGAGCTAAAGCTAAAGCCTATCGGCAAGTTCTGCCATTTAGAATTAATTGCCTTTATGGAGATTCCCACTTCATGGTCGAAGGTTAAACAGATAGAAGCTGAGTTTGGTGCAATCAAACCGATAACAAAACCAGATTTAGATAATATTATAAAAGCTGCAAAGGATGGAATATCG
>WLWF01002448.1_pt1 | contig 13408 bp, 7 predicted proteins | sample 6718331 | NCBI WGS metagenome assembly WLWF01 (sample SAMN12718692, study PRJNA515312) | sponge metagenome | isolation source: marine sponge | host: Mycale hentscheli | place: New Zealand: South Island, Marlborough, Capsize Point | collected 2003-05-01
CTTGGCGACAGGAAGTATCGGAAACTCCTTCGGTATACCGGGGGTCGATGAGCACGCGTTGCAAATGAAGGACATTCGTCAGGCTCGGGCGATCAAGAACCGCCTCTTGGGAACGTATGAGCGCGTGCAACAAGGAGAACAGCCGAAGGAAGATCTCCAGGTCGTGGTTGTCGGCGGTGGACCGACGGGCGTTGAAGTAGCAGGGGCGGTAGCCGAGCTGCAGAAGCAAATGGCCCACGAGTTCCCGACCATCGCCGAACACGCCCACGTGTCGCTGATCGAGGCAGGTCCTCGGCTCCTCCCGTCCTTCTCTGAGCGGTCGAGTGAGCGAGCCAAGCAATCGCTGTCGAAACTGGGGGTCGAAGTCCTCCTTGATTCGGCCGTCGACCGCATGTATCCATCTGACATTCACTTGAAATCGGGTCGAATCGTTTCGGCCGGGACGACGATTTGGGCGGCCGGAGTCGCGGCAGATCAGCAGTGGACCTCTCTTGGCGACAGTGATCGACTGAATCGACTGGTGGTGGATGAGAATCTGCAACTGAGTCAGAACGTCTGGGTCATTGGGGACATGGCGCATTCGGAAGATGATGACGGTCAACCACTGCCGATGGTGGCGTCCGTCGCTATGCAGCAGGGGCGGTACGTCGCAGGCGTGATGACCGGAAAGAAGAGCGGGCCCTTTTCCTATAAGGACAAGGGTCAAATGGCGACGGTGGGTCGCCGCCTCGCGGTCGTCGAGATGCCCAATGGCCTACGGCTGCACGGAACGCTTGCGTGGCTGTCCTGGCTGGCCCTGCACATCTTCTACCTGGCCGGTGGCCGACACCGCGTCTCGGTCATGGCGGACTGGTTCTGGAATTATCTGGCCTGGGGTTCGGGTCCAAGGCGCACCGTGCTCGAGTGATTGCAGTCATAGTTCCTGCCTGCGGTGTTCAGTAGTCCCCGTTCGCAGGCTCTCGCGACCATCGCGGAACCGATCGAAGTTGCATCGGTAGTCGAGGGCGGCAGACTAACGACGTGGTGACGGATAGTGATCGACTGCAAGTTGACCGGCTGAAGTCGGTTCCCTTCGCCTCGGCGTCGGCTTCTGTGCCTGCATCGGCCGCGCAGATGTTCGCGGTTCTGGAGCGCCCGGGTCATTTGGAACCATTTCACCCCTTCTGCCGAGAGAACACAGCGCTCGTGTGGGATGAGTCGGAGCGCAGAGATCGGATCGTCTACCTCAACGGGTTAAGGCTGGACCGCCAGTTTGTGCAGTGGTCTCCGGGCGAGGGATTCGAGCTTCTGATCGGTGGATCGGTGGATAAACGTTCTTTGGTGACGTGGACGCTCAGGGACGACTCTTCGGCCTCGTCAACGATCACCATCACGGTGCGTCCATACATCTACGCGGGCAAGCCACGCGTCACTAGTGCCGCCATTAACCGTTTGTGGATCGGGCCGAGATTGACCAGCTACCTCACGTCTGTGGTGAACGGCTTGAATCAGTACCTCGAGACCGGTGAGCGAGTGGCTCGGAACGCGTGGGGCTCTCATCCATGGTTCTCACGCTGATACGGAAGGGTTGGCCCCGGAAAGTAGGGCAGCCATGACGGCGCGGCGTAGGGTTAGGCCATGAAGACTTTCTTTTCACCGGTCGTTTCCATCACCCTCGTGCTTGCCATTAGTTCGATAGGACTTGTGTCGCCGGCGCACGCACGCGAGAAGAGCCCGTACCAGTCGAAGATTCAGGGCTTGAGGACATTGCAGACTGCAGCGCCTTCGGCGAACGAGTTCTCTTTGTCCGTGGCACCCCAAGTGGGGTGGGACGCTGGGCTAGAAACTGCTGGGACACCGGCGGCGGCGATGTACCGACTGTGGGATATGAAAGTGGCATGGCGGGACGTGAATCCCCAACAAGGGGTCTTCGACTGGTCAATTCTTGACCGCCGTATCGCATTGGTTGAGTCGTGGGGGGGAAAGCCCTTCCTTGTGCTCGGCCTTACGCCCCAGTGGGCGGCGCAGAACCCTGGGGCCGGTGATCCACGCTGGGGAGCCGGCAGTGCGAGCCCGCCCACCAACATTGCCTACTGGAACGACTACGTCCGCGCCGTTGCAGGCCGGTACGGGGGGCGCATCGCGGGCTACGAGTTGTGGAACGAAGCGAACCTGACCACCTTCTGGCAAGGCTCCCCTAGCGAACTGTTCGCGATGGCGCAAAGCGCCTACGACATCATCAAGACCTCGAATCCGAACGCCGTGGTTGCCGCACCCTCCATTACGACACGACTCAGGGGATCCGCAGCGCGCTTTACTTCCGCTTTCGCTGGCGAGGTGGCGAACAGTGGATCAATCCCGTTCAACACGTGGACTATTCACTCCTACCCGAATGGAGACGCGGGTCGCGATTTCGATACGGGTCAAAATTTCCCGCGCATGGCAGCGACCCAGCGCGCTGATGACATCATTTCTTGGCAGAACGCCCTGGTGGACGCACTCGGCGCGGATTCGCCGGCCCTTAGCATTGGGATCTACGACACGGAGGTCAACTACGGGCTGAAGGGTCCGGGGATTCGCCCGGGAGTCGAGTGGTCGAGCGAGGATGGCAATGAGCTCATGGACTACACCTATGCCGACTCCCGACTCTTGGGGATTACGGCGACCTTCTGGTACGAGTACACGGCCTCGGACTACCCGCTGCTCGGTGTTCAGTGGAGTAACGCGGGAGGCAACCAGCTCAGCTCTACTTGGGACTCCCTGAGGGCAAGCGGACCGAGCGATCAACGATTTAATTCCGTAAGTAGTCCGTTGTCCCTCTCGCGCGAGGGTAACTACGTCATCCCGGTGTTCAAATCCTGCTTCATTCGCCCAGGAACATCATGCGCGGGAGACAACCTCAAGGATGTAAACCTCAGCGGAGCAAACCTTACCAATATGGACTTCACGGATGCCTACATGAAGAATGCGAATCTCAGGCACACGACCCTGGACGGCACGAACTTCACCGATGCATATATGAAGGGCGCTGATTTTTCTCTGGCTTTTGGCACAGGCACCAAGCTGGGTGCACGCTCTCTCTCAAAGGCCACCTTCAACGGGATCCAGCTCCTGGAGCCGAAGGCGACCGGCACGTCGTTCCTGTACAGCAACTGGAGAGTGGCGTACGTCAAAGGGGGTGACTTTAGTTCGTCCAACTTCTATGCAACGAATTTTGACGGCGCCACCATTGTCACTACAAATATGCGGGAAACGAACTTGAAAAGCGCGTCATGGAAAAATGCAGAAGTGACCCGCAGTGATTTCAAGGGAGCCGTGGGCAACAAGCCTTAAGTGCGCCAGACACCTCACCGGAGCCAACTGCGGAAGCGCGACCCCATTGAAGTCGACCACTAGATTTCACGGACGGCGCGCTGCACAGCAGCGAGTCTCGATTGGGGATTATTGACTCCATTCCCCGGCCCCGAGTGGCCATGTTGGTGGGGTTGAAAAGGTGAGTGCTATCAGATTTAGATGTGTTGGCGTACAAAAGCCGCCTCCGGGTAGGTCATTAAGTCGATCAGCGGACGAGGAGTGATCTTTGCTCCAAAACCTGCCATGCTTTAAGGGCTTGAATCAGCAGGTTAAAACTGGTGAACGGGTGCCTAGGAATGTGTGTGGCTCTCACCCATGGTTCCCGTGTTGATACTCAAGTGAGTGTCCGCTGCCCGGGGGCAACCACAAATGGGACATTTCCCAACGGAACGATTTGAGGCCGCCCAGTCTCTAACGGGTATGAATCACTCTACGACAGAGACCCAGTGAGGCGGGCAGCCCTAATTGGGCTGTCGTGCATCCTCAGCTTCTCCGTAACTATTCCTGGTGTTCAAGGGGACACTCTCGCGGAGCCGAGCCCGTCCGCGGAGCCGAGCCCGTCCGCGGAGCCGAGCCCGTCCGCGGAGCCGAGCCCGTCCGCGGAGCCGAGCCCGTCCGCGGAGCCGAGCCCGTCCGCGGAGCCGAGCCCGTCCGCGGAGCCGAGCCCCGAGCCTTGTGAGGGCCGCGTCGGCGATGACGACGTGGTGGAATCCGGGCCCGATCGAACCCCTGAGTGCAACGACTCTCTGTCGGCCAGCTCATTCGACGGCCCCTTGGTGTCGTTCATTATTCGCGTCAACAACTCCGTGAACGTGAACTCGGTGGAGGATGCAGTAGCAAGCCTCGGCGGCAGCATTGAGCGTCGATACCGGACCGTCTTCCCAGGCGTGCAAGCCCAGTTGGCGACGAATGCCTCGGAAGAACTACGAAAGAATCCAAACGTCGTCGCAGTTGAAGCCGACGGCACTGTCTCAATTTCAGCACAATCAAACCCTCCCTGGGGACTCGACCGAGTTGATCAACGTGACCGTCCGCTTGACTCGGCTTACGACCCATCTTCGACAGGGGCAGGCACGGTTGTCTACATCGTGGACACAGGAATTCGAGCAACCCATAACGACTATGCCTCTCGCGTCGCGCCCGGATTCGACTCAGTGGACAATGATGCTGATCCCGAGGATTGTCACGGTCACGGAACCCATGTCGCGGGAACCTCTGTCGGAACGACGTACGGTGTCGCGAAAGAAGCGACGGTTGTTGGCATCCGCGTGCTGTCGTGCTCCGGCTCGGGCTCCACGTCTGGAGTGATAGCAGGTCTCGACTGGATTGCCACTAATCATGATTCCAACCACCCTGGCAAGCCTGGGGTGGCCAACATGAGTTTGGGAGGCGGCGCGAGCGCGAGCATGGACGCCGCAGTGTCATCTCTGACAAATGCGGGAGTCAGCGTTGTGGTGGCAGCTGGCAACTCTTCGGCAGATGCTGGAAACTACTCACCGGCCCGAGCGGCGTCAGCGATCACCGTAGGATCTACGACATCTTCCGATAGTCGCAGTTACTTTTCGAACTACGGCGGAAGTCTTGACATCTTTGCACCTGGTTCGAGCATCCTGTCGGCGTCATCCTCCTGTGATTCGTGTTCGACAACTATGTCCGGTACGTCAATGGCGTCACCGCACGTGGCCGGAGCGGCGGCTGTTTACTTATCGGGAAATCCGAGTGCTAGCCCCGCTCAGGTCGCCGCAGCACTGGGAGACAATGCGACTGATGGTCTCGTAACAGATGCCCGCACTGGTTCGCCCAATTTGCTCTTATTTGTAGGTGATACTTCCGGAAGTGTGCGGCCAAAGATAACAAGTATTTCCCCATCTATTGGACCGACGACCGGCGGTCAGTCGGTGACTGTCACCGGAAGCAACTTCACAGGCGCAACTGCCGTCTCGGTAGGTGGGCAAAACGCAACGAGCTTCACGGTGGTTTCTGACTCGACGATCACGGCGACAACTCCGGCCATGGGAGCGTCAGCCCTTAGATCCGTTGTCTCAGCCGCGTCCGTCGATGACGATGTGGATGAGGCGGCCGCAGCCCAAGAAAAGGAAGAGCGGTTTGGCTCCGCCTCGCAACAGGGTGGCGATGAGCAACTTCCTGTGATCCAAGCAAATGCCATAGTCACGGACGCGGGTTGTTACGCGTCGTCTTTGGGTCGCACGGACGATTGGGGTTCCAACAGAAAGGCCCCACTTGGATTCAGTGCGAACTGGTTCGGTACTTCATACGACACCATCCAGATCAACAACAACGGAGGCGTGGCCTTCGACGACAACAGCGGATCTTTCAACGACTACCGAGGTGTGGTCCTGAATTCCACGAATCGACCAGTCGTATTGCCTCTGTTCACCGACGTAGATACTCGTAACACCTCTACTAGCCCGGTCACTCATGGGACTATCAACTGGGACGGCTCGCCTGCCTACTGCGTTACGTGGGAAAATGTTGGAGAACATCCGAGGACAGGCCCCAAATTCTCTTTCCAACTCCTGATCGTCGATCGTTCATCTGTAGCGGGTCGATCAAGTGGTGACGTTGACCTAGTCTTCAACTACAACACGGTGGGAACCCCGACCTACTATGGCAATGGCAAATTTGTGGTCGGCTACGCGGACCCCATCACGCGCTCAAACACCAATAGCATCGTGTCTGCGTCTGATGACCCCGCCTTGTTCGTTGATGGAGGAGCGCAAGCCCTCATTACCGGATCGGTGGGAGTGTCTCCGATTGTCCCCGGCCGTTATCTGTACCCGATCTCGAATGATGAAGCTGATCGCAGTGTTGATGTTTCAGTAACGACACCGGCTGGGACCGGCACTAAGGCAGATGCCTACACATATAGCCAAGAACGCCCGGTCATTACTAGCCTTTCTCGGACCTCAGGTCCAACCAGTGGCGCTGTCTCAGTCACCATTACGGGAAAAAATTTCTCGTCCGTATCGGGCGCCTCGGCGGTGACTTTTGGCGGCACGGCTGTGACGGGTCTAATCGTACGAAGCGACACCCGCATGGATGTAACCATCCCAGCTCATTCCGCAGGAACCGTTGACATCAAGATCACCAATGACTCGGGGACTACAACACGACGAAACTTCTTCACTTACGGAGATGCCCCGGCCCTGATCGAGATCAGTCCTCTTACCGGACCCACTAACGGAAATACGGTAGTCACGATCACGGGCTCGAATTTATGGGGAGCGTCGGCGGTTTCCTTCGGAGGCACTCCAGCCGCATCGTTTACCGTCAATTCCACGTCATCGATAACAGCTCTCACCCCAGCGGGTTCAGCGGGTGTGGTGAACGTGACCGTCAGCGCGCCGGGTGGCACTGTTTCCCTGTCTGGTGCATTCACGTATGCCGTACCAGCACCGCCGTCTTGCTCCGATTCTTTTGGGTTAAACAGGAAAGTGAGGCCATCCGCGGATCAACAAGACGTTATCGATGCGAAACCGGAGAGAAACTCACCCGCAGAAGGTACTTCCCATGATTTTATCGTCACAGTCACCAGCGACCGTGCTCTGGAGCGGGTGCAACAGAAGGCACTTAAAATCGGTGGTGATGTCGAGGACATCATGAGCGACGCTATTAACGCGCTGACTGTTGAACTGACACAACGGGACGCGCAAGACCTTGCCAATGATCCCGGTGTGATTGCGGTTGAAAGTGACACTGAAGTTGCAATTTTTTCCCAAGACCAACAAGTTGATGCGCCGTGGGGCTTGGACAGGTCAGATCAACGGAGCCTGCCCCTGAGTACCACCTACGCGAGTGACGGTGACGGTTGCGGAGTGGTGATTTACGTAATCGATACGGGAATTCGGGCCACGCACGAAGATTTCGCTGGCCGAGTCGCATCCGGTTACGACGCGGTAGATGACGATTACACGCCAGACGACTGCCAGGGACACGGCACGCATGTCGCTGGAACCGCTGCAGGTACCAAGTACGGCATCGCCAAAGAAGCAACGTTGGTGGGTGTCCGCGTCCTCAACTGCTGGGGATCGGGATACACGTCTGATGTTGTCGCCGGCATGGACTGGGTACGCACCAACCATTCTGTGAATTTCCCAACTCGACCGGCTGTTGTGAATATGAGCCTGGGCGGCGGGACCAGCACCACCATGGACGCGGCTGTAAATAACCTCGTCTCCTCAGGAATTACTGTGGTTGTTGCAGCCGGGAATAGCAATACAGATGCTCAATTCTTCTCACCTGCTCGTGTGGGAAATGCCATCACGGTGTCTTCATCGACGAGCAGTGATTACCGAAGCGGCTTCTCCAACTATGGATCTATCGTTGATATTTATGCTCCTGGCTCGAATGTTGAGTCGGCCTCAATTCTTTGTGACACCTGCTCAACGACGATGTCCGGGACGTCGATGGCATCCCCACACGTTGCTGGGGCAGCTGCCGTCTTCCTCGCGGCGAACAGCTCAGCCACACCTGCGCAGACAGCAAGCGGGCTGATTGATCTGTCGACTCGCTCTATCGTTTGTGATGCGGGTCCCTCGACCACCGCAAATCTGCTCTACATCGGCTCGCTGACCGATACCCCTGCCCAACCTGCACCCTGTGGCGGCGGTGGCGGCGGTGGCGGCGGTGGCGGTGGCGGCGGTGGCGGCGGTGGCGGCGGTGGCGGTGGCGGCGGTGGCGGCGGTGGCGGCGGTGGCGGTGGCGGCGGTGGCGGCGGTGGCGGCGGTGGAAGTGAGATCCCAGATGAGACAGCCCCTGACTTAGGTGAAGGAGCAGACGGAGTTCCATCTGAAACGCGGCAACCAGTTTCGCAGTCTCCCGCACCGCGAATCGAAAACCAGATTGCAACTCCCGGTCAAGCCCAGATACTGGATCAGTCCGGTAACGTCGTTCCGATCTTAAAGAAGCAAATCATTGCGAACGGCTTCCGTTTGGGAGGCGAATCTTGGTCGGTGGCGAGCACCGGGATCGGCGGGTCACGCGCTCCAGCCAGAAGAGGAGATCCGGTCGTCCTCCGTGGAGAGGGACTCCAGCCAGGTTCTCTCGCTTCTATCTATTTGCTGTCCACACCCCGACTGGTGGGCCAGGTTGCTGTGGGAGCGGACGGCGGACTGAATGTGAATTTTGCGGTGCCGTCCCTCCCAGATGGGAAGCACACGGTGCAGTTAAATACGACCCTCGGGAGCGGTGTTGCAGTCAGCATCGGAGTTGGAGTAGAGGTCGCCGGCGAAGTTTCCAACAGTGCTGGGACAGAACACTGGATTGTGTTCAAAAAGAATTCCAGCAAAGTAAGCAAAGCGGGTCGCCAGCAACTACAAAAAGCATTGACAGTGAGCAAGTCACAATCAGAGAAACTCGTCGTAGTTCTATTCACCAACGCAAGAAAAAGCAAGAAATCGCAAATGCGAATTGAGCGGCGAGTAGAAAGCATCAAGGTTGCACTAAACAAACTGGGCAACCGTAGACCGGTGCAGATCCAGATTGGAAGAGCACCAACCAAAGCAAGCATCAATCGAGTTGCAATTTACGACCCAGGTATGACTTCCACCGATGCAAAAAGTCTCTTGAGGTTGGCCAAAGTCAGTGAAAAGCAACGGATGAAGAGTTTGCGTCAATTCCGCATGGGATTGATGTGACTTCAAGCGCTACTGCCCCTCCACTTGATGCATTAGTCAAGAGAACGCGAGGACTGAGGTTTGCAAAGTCTCCTTGTCCCCGATGTACTGAAGCGAGGAAGCCGACGCTGATTGCATCTATGTCGGCGAGACGAGGAATCCGGCAACACCACTATCAATGGGCCGTCGGACAGCTCCACTCGGTGGAGGTTGCACTGCGTTTGCGATGCGCGTTGTCAAAGGCACCTGGTTACGCTAATTCAGTGGTCGCACGTGAGTCGAAGAGCGATGAGCAACTCTTGGTTGATCACCTGGCCGGTGATGGCGAGGCGTTCTCGATTATTGTTGAACGAAACGCCCCCCTTGTGTGGTCGGTTGCACTCAAAGTTACGGGTAATCCGACTGATGCTTCCGATGCGTACCAGGACGCGTTCCTGTCCGCGCACCGTTCCGCAGCAAAATTCAGGGGTGACGCGGCAGTATCGACATGGCTCTACCGAATCACGGTCAATGCCGCCCTCGCACAGATGCGGAAATCGACATCGCTGGGCAAGACCCAACAAGTGGAATGGGAAGTCTCGACCCGGATCTCTGACCCATCCCCGAAGTTGCATCCTGACAACGTGGAAGTTTCAATCGACGTATCCCAGGCGCTATCGCGACTTCCGAAGGATCAACAGCGAGCTGTGGTGCTCGTGGACATGTTCGGGTACTCCCAGGTGGACGCAGCAGTTGCGTTGGAAGTGCCAGAAGGCACCATTAAGTCTCGGCTATTCAGGGCTCGAAAAGCGTTGGCCCTAGATCTCGCTCACCTAAAACCGTTAATTCGCCTTGAATTAAGAGAGAGTGGGAGCCGTGAGTAGTCAATCTCCGGACGATGAGAACGGGACCCACGGACAGGTTCCTACTGGTGACGCGCTCTTCACGAGACTGATGTTGAAGAAATACGGTGACGAGCTCCGGGCGAAAACTGATGCGCCTCGCCCACCGCCAGATGATGTTCACGCGAAACTTCTCCAGGCCCTAGCGGAGGAAGCTGTTCACCCTCCGATTGATGCAGCACCCGCGATCGCTGGTACTCCGTCGCGGATGGGTCACTCCCGTGTGTCAAGAATGTTTGCTCTGGCAGCTTCTGTCGTTCTGGTGTCGGCGGTGGGAGGTGCGGTTCTGGTGGGCGTCGGGCTGTCGAGTGATTCCCAGGACGGAGACAGACTGGCTGGTATCGGGGATGAGAATGGGGAAGCTATCCGCGGTGGATCCCTGGAGTCGGGCGTCAATGGTGATCAAGGAATTGCTGATTTTCTGGTAACTGTGGATCTGTCTGAATCTGGCTCGCAGGCATTAGTGAGTCGGGTGTGGCTTCCTGGCGATGACCGCAATGCGGATTTTGGTGCTGTTGTGCTCGTCCCGGAAACGTCTCAAGGTGTGGCTGAGTCGGCAGCCAGAGAGTTCTGCTCGTCGGTCACTAAATGCATTGTGGCGACGCTGCCAGAGGGAGCTTTTTCAGGAGGTGGCCTAAGCGACGCGGGATCCTCTAACGCGCAGGTCTTGCTCGAGGAAATACCAGAAATTCTGGGTCAGCAGGAGTTGGCTTTCAGTATCTGGGCAGTAGACGAATCCGGGCAACCGGTGGCCGGTGTTCCGTCCGAAGTCAAAGGTCTTCGAGTCGTGACATCACTAGGTGAAGTCTCATGAAGCTGTCCCTCCACGGGGTGGCCCACGCCTGGCTCGTTGGCGTATGCGTTGTTGGCCTTTCCCTGAGTGCCTGCTCGGCAGCCGACGAGTCATCACGCCTGGGAGACGAAACGACGGGAGCCGGAAACGCAGAACCGACCTTTGAATCGACATTCTGTGGATCATCTATATGCGTTGACTCCGGCTTCATTAGTGATCCGGACGGGTTCAGTTTTGCGAACTGGAAAGAGCCCGGCTCCCTTGACTCGGCCAGCGTCATCGACATGTTCGGAGAGGCAGCAGTCTGTGTAGGCGATGCCGTCAGTGAGTGCGATCTCTCGCCCGCGGCAGCGCAATGGCTGCAGCAAGTGAACTCGGCAATGGTGGCTGGTCACTGTGAAGGCATGGCGGTGTTGGCACAGAAAATCTTTCAAGACGCCACACCACTCACCCGCTTCGATGAGAACGCTCCTTTCACGTTCGCGCTGGGTCGATCCAGAAACGTTGACAACTCGATCGAGAAGCTGTGGGCGAGCCAGTTGTTGCCAAGTCTGCAGAGCGAGGCTTTGAAGTTTCGCAAAATGTCCCCTGGACAGATCGCTGAATGGTTAGAGACGTCTCTGCGCTCTGGAACTTCGTACTCAATGGGGCTATACGCCAGTGCAGGGGTTGGCCACACCGTAACCCCCACTGCTATTCGTCAGGGCGAGGATGGGTGGGAGGTCTCGCTATATGACAATGATGTCCCGGGGGTTCAACAAGTGCTGGAAATTTCAGCCGACGGCGCGACGTGGGAGTATCGGCCCCGGGACAGCAGTGGCATACGGCTCGGAGAGCGTTTGTTTGGCGGTTTGGGGTCAATGGATCTTGCTGCTATCAGCGCAAGAATATTCCCGCAAACTCCACCATTTGCGCCTGTAGTCTCCTCCTCTGCTACTGCCGATCCGGCGCGCCCAGCCAATGTCCTTTTCACTTCTCCAGGTGATCAGGAATCAACTGTCTTCACCGCAATAGTCGGCGGGGAAATCTGGAAGTCTCAAGAGCTGATGTTCGATCCGAGTGCGCCGATTGCCTACACACCGCTTCGCACGGATGGCCGCGCAGGGGCAGGGTTCTCCGCCCAATGGGATTCCACAACCCTGGGCGATGTTGACCTACGAATGTCTTTTAATTCCCCACAAGCAGGCCAGGCCCAGATGCGGAGCATGTCCTGGGATGTCCCGGGCTACCCGCGGGTCGCCACTCAGATTAATCCCAACAGCTCCGTTAGCGTCAACGTAAAAGCCGCCCAAGACGGCCTGCTGACGGTGACAAGTGAGCCCACGGCTGTCGACCAACTCGTGATAATCAATAATCAGGTGTCCATCGCATTAATAGTGCAAGACCGTGTGCAAGTATCCCTTGCAGGCGTGGACGCAAATGGTGATGTTGCCGTTGTTCTGGAACAACTAGATGCAGGTGGTCAAACGACGGAATTCGTGTTGCCGGGCTCGTTATCCGAGGAGAAGGTGGGGGAGTTTGTCGTTGATGCCTCCAACCTTCAAGTAGGGATCTCAGCCACCACGGTGGATTCGGGAACCAATTCAGCAGCCCTGAAAGATTTCCTCAGTCGTTCTGGACTAGAAGAGGACTCTATCGACGAGGAGTTGCCCGTTGATCGCCCGACACCGAATAGTAAGGATCCGCAAGACTCGATTGCGCCGCAAAGAGAACCGAAGCCGAGCGCGAAGCCGGCACCTGAGTCGACATCCGATGAGGGGGCTCCATTGGTAGGGGATGAAGTACCTGAGTTGCCGTCGCCGGATGACATCCCAGAGGAACCACAGGATCCCGGCCCCCCTCCCGAAGATCAGGAAGCTGACCCAGGAGACAACTTTCCCAGCTGACGTCCGTATCAATCACGCAATTTTTTCTATGTGGCCCCGGCAGGATTCGAACCTGCGACGCACGGTTTAGGAAACCGATCCATGAGTGAGGGAAGACTGCACGAAATGACGTTTTCCCTCCTGGATTGATGTAGCGAGTGTCATCAAGTGACATGTTGTGGCAACACTGTTGGCCAACAAATGTCCAACAAGGAACCCGCTCATGCGACCAGTTCGCAATCACGACTCACGCCAGCTTCAGCTGTCCGTGCGATGGCACGCCGGCTGCTGCTTCAAACAATGACTGGGGGAGCGCGGTTAGCCACAAAATGGGACTTCCGGGACTGTGACCCGGGGGTTGTTTAGACGCACCCCCACCGTGACGTCCCACTACCTGACTTCAAATTTCTGCCATTCGGATTTGTGTGGTGGCAATTGTTTGCTGCTTGTCGAACATGTGGGGTGGTAGATCCCCATTTCTTTGATTTTTCTCGCTTCTGCTCCTCTAATCCGTCAATGTGTGTGTACGGGTGCAGTGCCCGGTGTGACGCAGACCGTGGAGGGTTCGGGTATGAGTACAGGTGTATGGGCAAAGCGGAGCGTCGTGGCTGCTGTGTGTGTGGGTGTTGCGATGGTGGCGACCCCGTCGTGGGCTGAGCAGTCTGCCGGGGATTCGTATGGTACGGGTCAACTTGAGTTCGACGTCAGTGTGACGGCTTTCATCAACGGCCGTCCAGGACAGCAACGGCTTGAAATGGGAGATGCTCAAGCCACGAAGGCGCGTCTATCTTGAATACAGATATGCGGGCAACGCAGTTGCGAGGTGCGTCATGGAAGGGCGCAAGAGTTAAAGGCAGTGATTTCAATCGAGCCGTGGGCAACACGCCGTAGGTGCGCCGG
>WLWF01002449.1_pt1 | contig 13407 bp, 10 predicted proteins | sample 6718331 | NCBI WGS metagenome assembly WLWF01 (sample SAMN12718692, study PRJNA515312) | sponge metagenome | isolation source: marine sponge | host: Mycale hentscheli | place: New Zealand: South Island, Marlborough, Capsize Point | collected 2003-05-01
GATCACGTGTATGTCCAAGCTGTTGATTTTTAAAAAAGGAACATCCGATGGAACCACCGGTCACGATTACCTTTGACTGTACACCATTACGAAGCGTTTCTCGCTTCGACGTGCCCTTAGATGCGTCCCCTGCATTTCGAAAACGCCTAGAACAGTTCCAGGCCGCCGTCACAAAGCACGGTACTCGTAACACATATTATCTTACCGATGCCGAGTGTCAGTTTCGATTTACAAATAACCCAGAAATTGGGTGGGTAAAATTTATATTCGAGGGCACTGTCATAACAAATGACAATGACAGTCAAACCATTGGTAGTGATCTCACTATTTGTTTAGACACAGAGACGTGTGATTGGCTCACACAACCAGCTGTTGAATGGCTTCAAAACACCGTTGGTCACGCAGTCGAGATTGAATTTAATCGTTATATTGCAGCAGGTGATCTGTCCAAGGCAATAAATCGAATTGAACGAGATCAAGCTGCGAGTGATGCTGCCGGTGGCTTTCTTGGCATGAATCTCTAGAAAATATTTCACTACACGGGCTCTCTTCCATAGAATTTTATGTCTGAATCTCCAAAATCTATCTGTCCAGTATGTGGTGGTGACACACATGAGATTCGTGCCAAACTTCACTGCCGACAATGCGGAATGATTTTGGAAACATGCTGTGAAGGCGGCCCTATGGGCGCTCGTCCATGTGACCAACAATCGACATACCCAGTAGATTCCGAACAACCTGAAGATTTCAAAACAGGTTGAGTTTTGTGATTAGGAAAACTCGATCTTTCTTTCGGGCACTTTAAAACAAAGTGATTCTTTTTGGTGTCGTACGTGGCATCACGAGACAAGGTTTTCGGTTCTGGTTGCCTTCAAATTCCGAAAGCAACGAATAGGCCGCTGTCATGAACTGTACTCGAGCAGATCATGACTCTTAACAATATGCATAGAAGGGCTTATGCGGTGACGGAAACGCAAAAATTTCATTTGTTGCTGTGGATTACAGGAGCGTGTCTTTTCTGGAGTGGCAGTGTGGGCCTCTCACACGAAAGCTCGGCACGCACGGACGTTCCGATTGAGCACCGCCAAGAAAACTCTGATCTCTCTCAGAAAAGTTTGCAAACGAATGCAAAACAAACTCCTGTCCGATGGCACGATGTAACAGAAATGCAGGATATTCACTATACAAAGTGGCGAATGGAAGAGCGCACGCTCTCATACACAACAACAAAACACGTGCCCCACACAGAACGTCGATCAAAAAAATACACCATTATGATCCCTGAAAATCGGACGCAAATTGTGCAGTTCGCAACAACAAAACATCGTCCCGAAAGTGCGCTTCAAGACTATCGGGTCCGAATTCCCTTTCAGGAAGAATTTGAAAAGCAGTACACCGTAATGATTCCAGTTCAGCAGGAGCGAACAACCAGCTGGACTGTGAAGGTGCCATACACTGAAACATTTGAAAAAATGTATACCGTGATGGTACCTGTTCAAGAGAAGAGGGCCGAAGAATATACAGTCAGAATCCCTTTTGTAGAAAAGCTTGATGAAACATATACGGTAATGGTTCCCTATCAGGAAGAAACAATAGCGTTTCGAAAGGTAACAAAACGGATACCAGTCGAAACAACAAAAACAGTCATCTGCCGTAGTGGATACTGGAAGATAGAAGCAAAGACAGTCTCCGAGAATAGACACTTTGATTCTGGAGGTAATCCATGTGGCCCGAAAACTATTTATCGTCGAAAGTGGGTGCCTACTTCTGAAACTCGTGAGGTTCCCGCCATAAGCTGGAAATGCATCATCAAAGAGATTCCCTACACCTTGTATGTAAAGAGGTATCGATCAGAAGAACGGACTCGCACACAACATATTTGTCGTTATCGTGAAGAGACAAGAACCCGTGAATACTCCATCACAAAAATGGTGCCTGAAAAACGCACAAAAATAGTCTCCGTAAAAAAATATCACGAAGAAAAACGAACAGGAACATATTGTGTAACCAGCATGGTTCCGGAAAAAAGAACAAAACTCGTTTGTATCACACGACATCGCTGGGAAACACGAACTCGTGAACAGACCCTCCAAGCACGTGTTCCTGAACTACGGACCAAAGAAGTTCGGTATACCGTCATGGTACCGAGAGAGAAAATATGTACATACAGTGTTCTCATCCATGACACCATGACTGTGGAAAAAACAGAGAGATATCACATACACGTTCCTTACAGTGTGTCAAAAAAAGTGCCCGTAACTGTTCGTCATTATGTTGTAGAGCAGGTACGAAATGGTACGACAAGCCAATCTGGTGAGATTCATTCGGACGACCCAAAACATTCTAAAAAAGCCGCTTAGTACCCTAGAATGCTTCGGTTGCGTCTTGGAAAAAGCACCTTGATGTCTTACGAAGCTACCTGGTGTATTCTTCGCTTCAAGAAAACAGGTGTTCTTTCTCAATGTTGTAGTGGAGTGATCAATGCACTATTGGCTGATAAAAAGTGAACCAACAACTTTCTCTATTCATGATCTTGCTCGTTCAAAAAATAAGACGACCTGCTGGGAAGGTGTGCGGAACTACCAAGCCCGGAACTTTCTACGAGCAATGAAACAGGGCGACCGTGCTATTTTCTACCACTCAAATGCAAAACCCCCAGCAGCTGCTGGCATTGTTGAAGTCGTGAAAGAGGCTTATCCAGATCATTTTGCTTGGAAAGAAGGACACAAGTATCAAGATGCGAAAGCTTCTCCCGAAAAGCCGATTTGGAGTATGGTCGATGTGAAACTCGTTCAAATCTTCCCCCAAGAAATCTCGCTCGAACAATTACGTGGCGTAAAGGCTCTCGAGGGCCTCGAATTGCTGCGTCGTGGTAGTAGGCTTTCAGTCCATCCTATTTCAGCTGCTCACTTTAAAGTGTTTGAACGACTTACCAAACAAAAGTAAAACCAGTTCTATGTCATGCCAGCATGAATCAACTCAACGAATAGTAGCACCAGTAAGTAAGCCTCTTCTAGAAAGCCTCCATTGGCTTGAAGAGGATTTGGATGCCATCAAATCCAATGATCTCTTCAGGCCGGTTCGCATACGATTCGGTCGACAGGCTGACACTGTCACACTGAACAATCTCGAACTTATTAATTTTGGATCCAATGACTACCTTGGCTATGCTGGGGACTCCCGTCTTATAAAAGCTTCTGCCAAGGGGGCCTGTTCTGAGGGTGCTGGTGCCGGAGCCAGTCCACTCGTAAGCGGTCATTCTGCTCTTCATGAATCTCTCGGAAAAACTCTTTCTTCACTCTTGGATACCGAAGAGTCACTCATCTTTCCAAGTGGTTATGCTGCAAATACGTCAACAATTGCCTGTCTCGCTGGTCCTCATGATCTTATCGTGAGCGATGCACATAACCATGCGAGCATTATTGATGGTTGTCGACTTTCCGGGGCGAATGTTCAGATCTATCCACACCGTGATATCACAGCAGCTGCCAGCCTTCTTAGAAGTATTCCCGCAAGACGACGGCTCATAGTGACTGATAGCCTCTTTTCCATGGATGGCACGATCGCGCCTTTGGCTGACATGGTTCAACTTGCACATGACACCAAAAGTATGCTCCTCGTTGATGAAGCACACGCTACCGGTCTTTTTGGAACTCACGGTAGTGGACTCGTTGAGGACGCTGGCATTGCCTCCTCTGTCGCTGTGCGAATTGGGACCCTCTCCAAAGCTCTTGGAGGTTCAGGTGGCTTTGTCTCCGGCCATCGCACACTTATTGAGTATCTAAGGCATAGGGCCCGCAGTTGGATGTTTTCCACTGCTCATCCACCAGCATCTGCCGCAGTCGCAATAGAAGCAATCAATCTGCTCTCTGAGGAACCTTTTCGTCGAAAAAAACTTACAGAGAATGCGGACATGTTTCGGCAGAAGCTCTCATCTCACGGAGTCAATATTGGTGATGCCGAGGCACATATCGTGCCTGTTTTTGTCGGAACACCACAGCGAGCTGTTCGAATAGCCGCGTCACTTGTCCGTGATGGTTTTTTTGTACCTGCAATTCGCCCTCCAAGTGTTCCCACAGGCTCAAGTCTTCTTCGGATAAGCCTGTCCTACAGACATACACAAGATACTATTGATTCGTTGAGTAACTCGATCATCAAATATGTCTGCATGTGAATCAAACAATCCGTCGAAGTGGTGTATTATTGGTGCTGGCCCTTCAGGGCTAACGGCACTGAAGAATCTATTGCAGTGTGGCATCCAAGCTGAGTGTCTCGAACGTGAAGATAATCTTGGTGGAAACTGGTATTTTGGATCAGCATCATCACGAGTGTTTGAGTCCACAAAACTGATCAGTTCCAAGTCACTTACTGAATTTACTGACTTCCCCATGCCTCGTGAGTGGCCTGCATATCCAAATCATAGACAGTGTCTTGAATACCTTCATCAGTATTCTGATCACTTTGGTTTGCGAGATCATATTCTTTTTCAGAATTCCGTTGCTCGTATTACACCCATTCAACGCAATCACGTGAGGCGAGGTTGGCAAGTAGATTCCAAAGATGGAACAACACGAAATTACGCAGGTCTTATCTTTGCTTCAGGGCACAACCATGAGCCACGATTTCCGACTCTCACTTCCAGCTTCTCGGGTCCGGTGATCCATTCTGCCGAATATAAATCTCCAGAAGTTCCCCACGTACTAAAAAACAAGAGGGTGCTTGTTATTGGGGGTGGGAACTCTGGTTGTGACATTGCTGTCGAAGCTTCTTTTCATGCCACTGCGACGTTCCACTCAACTCGGCGAAACTATCATGTTTTACCACGCCTCTTCATGGAAAGACCCTCAGACCTCCGAGGTGAACGACTCCTTAAAATGCGTGTGCCGTTAGGAATCCGTCGACTAATCAGTCGACGAGTCATTGCTCGTACTATTGGCTTGCCTGAAAAACATGGCCTTCCTCGACCAGATCATAATCTTTGGGAAACGCACCCTGTCATCAATGAAAATCTTTATCATTGCATCGATCAGGGTACGATTCGTCCAATGCCTGATATTGAAAAATTTGAAGGTGACACAGCTTTTTTTACAAACGGGCACCGTGAACAGGTCGATGTTGTCATAGCAGCGACAGGATATCACCTGACGTTTCCAAAAATACATGCATCTGAACTCAATACGAAGAATGGCATGCCAGAATTATTTATGCACTTTCTTCACCCAGAAGTGAATGATCTTGCTATCGTTGGAATGATTCAACCAGACAGCGGGCAATGGGGCATCACAGATCTCCAATCGCAGGTTATCGCTCGAATGATTCTTGCGAACCGTATCGCCCCACGAGCTCAAGCATGGCTGAAGAAACAAAAAAACCGAGCACCAAACAACAATTCAATTCACTACGTCAAGTCACCACGACATGCACTGGAAGTTGAACATTTCAGTTATTGTCGTCGACTCAAAAAACTCATTAACGGCCTGAATAGACGGTTGCGCCACGCGGCGGCCTGACCGTCTCCGAATCAATTCTTCCAAGAACAGTGCGGGACACTCCTCCTCAGTTCACGAGCTTTCTGGAAACGTCAGTGGTTGCGTTGGTTGAGGTACTTTTTGTTCAGGTGCTTGCGGATTACCAAAGAGTGCTTCAAGACCGCGACCAATGCCATCGCGTAGCACTGCGTCTGCCGTGTTCTGCATGATTCGCTTGAAGATCGTATCAAGAGCAGTCGCATCAAATTGAGGGCTACGAACTGTTCCACGAAGTGGAATGACAAAAGGAGTACGTAAAAGTTGTGCTACGACGGGCGTAGTTCCTGCTAGATCTCCTCGAAAAGCAACTTCTAGTTGCATCGATAATGAACCGTCATGGCCCATGCTTCCCTGACTTCGTACAGAAAGTTGGCCCATATCCATGATGAGATTGTCGTGATAAACACGGCCATCTGCGATCCGCACCCGCACTGGATCTGGCCGTGCCCGCAAGAAAACAACCTGATCGCCAAACGCAAAGCGTGGATCTACAACACTTTGTAGTTTTGCCAAGAGCTTAATAAGTGGTCCTGCCATATCACCAGGTGTGACAGAGAACTGCTCCAGTAACAATTGGCCTTCAAATTGACCATTGAGTGAATCGTTCAATGGCAATTGCCCTCCAGATGTATCAACGGTCAGGAAACCCTGCGCTTCGGTTGCACTCCGCAGTATTGGAGACAACCATGATAGCCACTGATCGCATAAGGAAGGCGTAAGAGCAATTCTTTCAATCAAACGTCCTGGTGGCAAAATAAGTTCACCCGGTGAAGGAAGAAGCTGAATCCACGGTGTACCACGAATCTTTCCTCCTGAAACTGGTATCTCAAATGGGCCGAAAGCAAGTTGTCCTTCGACAAGTCGCAGCGGTAGTGTGCCAGGGCCAAGAGGAAAATCAGCAATGTGACCCCCTTGCCAAGAAAGTGTCGTTTCGGCAGTTACGCGGGGAAGCCATGTTTCCATGCTATGGTCTGGACTCTTACGTTCTTTCGATGGCAGGGCGATAAGTTGTTGTCTTGGTGAAGTGCGTTGTGGCGCGGGTGTCTTCCAGCTATCAGGTAACGGGAACGTAACTGAATCATCAGCCGTGAGAGAAGATCCGAATGATCCTCTCACGGCAAACGGTTGCGGGCCACCACCTGTCAGCTTCAACATACGACCTGAAGACGGTGAAAGAAGTCGCGTTAGTTGCTCCCAATTCATCAATATCGTGCCGCCAAGTTCTACGTGCTGTCGCCCTGTTACATCGTTGATTGACCCGGTCGCCACAACACTCATTGTTGAGGATTCGATTTTAAACTGATTGATTTTTAGTTGGTTCGCGACTGCTTCATTCACAACCGGTCGTGTGATATCAAGCAGTCCGTTCACCTGTGGTTCTATCCAAGCTGGAGGTACTCGTGAACGCTCAACTTGTCCTGTTCTGATGTTCGAATGCGAAACAGCTAATTGGCTCCCCGTTATTGTCATCAAAAGATTAATGCCGGCGGGTGTTTCAAGGAGGTCCGCTGTTCCCCAAAGACGACCTGCAGCATCTAGAGCCGTATCCTGTGCCAGCCATTTATCGAGTCTTGTAAGATCGACTTGCCACTGAAATTGTCCCTGCACAGTATCGAAAAGAGTGTCGATCAATGGTCGATCTATCGAACTCCTCGATACTATTTGTAATCCACCGGTTCGTAGTGATGCCGTTGAAGACAACATTTCAGCGCTAGAGAGCTTTATGATTCCTCGAGCTGGATCGACTGAGCCAACTGCTGAAAGAATGATTTTTGGCTCTTCGATACGCTGCCTTCCGGTATAAATAGCAAGGTGCTCAATTTGCGCTGAAGCTTTTGTTATCTGGACTTGCTGACCGACATACCGGAGGGTCCAACTACTTTCAAATATGCCTGCAACATGTGTTTTAGAAGAAGGTAATTCAAAACCTCCAGTTGCACCAAGACCTAGAATACGTTGTTTCCAGGTCATCAAGTTTCCAGACATATGACAGTCAAAAGAAATGGGTTCATTCTTCGCTTGTTCACTCAGATTCGACCACAGTGTCTTTCTGAAATCACGAGCGATGATGCATTCATCCGTAAGCGCGACAACAAACGAATCGCGGCCTGAATCAAACTTAAAATCTGCAGTCTTTAGTGCTATTTCTGACTGTGTTTCAATCCAAGACGTATCACAATCAACGGCGACGAGCTGCTCTTTCCAGACAGTCTGATCACCAATCGACCAATTCAAATCTTCGATGCTTAATGATGTCAAGACTTTTGTTGAACCCATCTCTGAAGATCGATCTACACGACATTGTCCTCGTGATATACCTGTGAGAGACTGCTTGTTTTTCTCACTTTGTAGATCCAGCAGCTGGCTCACACTTTGAAACGTACGGCCAAGATCAACCCGCCACTTTGTTTCGATTGCATCAGCCAGCCCATTCATGGACACATCTGCAAAAGTCGATGCGATACCAGCTTCTTCTAGATAGAGCTGTCCATCGAGTTGTTGCCGAGCAGAGACCCAAGCAGCGCAAGGAGCATTCCATTGTGTTTTTTTTCCACCCTGGATCGCCGACACGTTATTGAGTTCTGACCTGAAACGAATCTGGCGGCTGGACTCTTGTTCTTGGCTCTGGATATCAACAGCGACTGTTCCTCCTGTCATCTGCACGTCTGGACGCAGCACACGAATACGAGGGAAGGCATTCAGCAGAGGAGCGACTTCAATGGATGCATGAGCCTCAAAATCATCACCTTGAAATACTTCCAATACGTGCCATCCAGGAAATACAATGTCACTTTTACTTCTGCGGTCAGGTGTCGCCTTGATGGTTCCGGAAGCTTCAAAATAACCGACGTTTGTCTCTGCTTGGAATCTCTGAATGATGTACTTGTCAGGCAGGAGAGTAGCCTCAAAAGGCATATCGAGTTTCTCAATTACCAATTCTTTTTGATCGGTAGCGACTTCAACAATCGACAAATCACGGCCAACCATATTTCCCTTAATGTTGACCTGTGCCTCTTTGTTGGCTGGTGGCGTAGGCCACTTCATTTGAAGTGCTTTATCAAGAACAACATCAGCACGAATATCGACGATACCCTGTAAGAGATGCGACCAGCCAAATCGATTCGCTGCAATCCGTGAAATACCGGCTGGGCAGCGGGTCGTTCCTACCACCAATGAATATTTTTCTTTATCCGTTTCCGGCTCAGAGACTGTTACTGACCAACCACCAGGCCGAGCAAGCATTGAGTTCGCTCGATTAACAATACTTGCTGTTGCCAACCTGTTTTCAACCTGAGAAGAAGATTTACTCATCTTCAACTGAGGTTCTTCGGCATGCTGAATAGATCCACTACAGATTGTGCCTGATGGCAAAAAAGAAGGCTCGCCATTTTCCGCATACTTCGGAAATGGAATAACTGCAGCAATCTCATTCAGCAACCAGACATCTCCATGCCGTAGATCCGTCAACTCGATTGTTGCATCAGCGATTTCAATGCTTCCAGTAATATGACGCGTCGTATGATCAGATAACGTTTCAGGATTTGGGGTCTCAGCAGGACTTTTGGAAAGCCCTTGTTGATTGCTTTGGCTTATTTTTTTGATCCACGGTTCGAGCACTGTCTCGATGGTACTTCCACCATTCCAAACAGCTGTTGAGAGCCTCGCCCCTTCAAGCCGTATGCGTCCAACATCACGAGGTTGGAACACCAAACTGAGAGGGCTTCGATTCACCTCCAAGCGATCAACAGCGAGCAACGGCTCCCCGTCTGATGTCGTGATGAGAAGGTCTCTGTAGACAACAGGGCCGAACCAATCCCACGCTGCTGAATCCGATGAGATTTGGCCAGCAATACCTTCAAATATGTTTTGTAGGGGCCAATCTCGTACAGCTGCCACTCGAGTCAGTCGTGGTGCCTGATAGATGAGAAAACAAACAAGTGCCAGCTTGAGCACTCGTGTAAACCACCGCCACCGCCGCAGCAGCACGGATCGTAGAGAATCTTTTTGACCATTCCGGACATCATCCATGATTGTCGACTGATCTGTGGTTGAGAAAACTAAACAAGAACGTATCTCATCAGTACGAGCACGACATTGCCCGCACTCTCTGACCTGAGTATAGAGCGTCTCTAGAATCAATGTGAAGCGTCGCCGGTGTAACGGGCGAGATCAGCTGGAGTATCAATATCACTGCCGGCATGAGCATTTGGATCGATTGTCCGCCAGATGGCATCTGATATGACATGAATACTCGTTGATTCATGCTCTTGAAGATATTGAACAAAGCCACGAAAATCACGACCACCCGCCGCAAAAAAACTATCCAATGGCTGAAGAATCGTCGGACGGCAGACAGAAAAAAGGTACTGAAGACGTTTTCCTACCTCTGGAATGACCCACCTCGTACGTATTTCATCTTGCGGGAAGCGATCGACCATTTCTGACACGAGTGATGGCTTAATGGAAGGCAGGTCACACGCAGATAGAATGACGAATTGTGGCAATGACTTTGAATGCTCGTGCAACATCCATCGAAGCCCATCCCGAACAGCTGCAAGTGGGCCAGACCCGGGCTGATGATCAGGGATATGCCGAATGGATACAGCTTTTTGAGAAGAAACTTTTGGCGAATCACCACCCACAACCAGAATCAAACGTGTCACTGGAACCAAAGCTCCACTCACAATACTGAGAAGAGATTGTCCATCGATAATACATTCTGCTTTCCCGCCAGGTGGTCGTTTATCCGCTAAACGTCTGCCTGTTCCACCTGCGAGGATAATCGCTGCTGTTTCTTCCTTTTGAACTTTTGTGAATGATTTATTCACTGCAACGAACCAAGAAAACGAGCAATCCGATCAAGACCCATTGCCAGCTTCTCCTCTGATGCCGCAAAAGACATACGAACATGTCCTTCTGCACCAAAAGCACTACCCGCGACAGTTGCAACATGTTCTTCTTCGAGCAACTGCTCACACCAGGCCACACTATTCCGAGGTCCTTGTGATGTACCCAAGGAGGTCTGGATATCAAAAAAAGCATAGAACGCACCGCCGATATCTGGAATATTGACCCCAGGTATATTCCTAAGCCTTTCAACAACAAGATCTCGTCGTGCTTGAAATGCATCTCGCATCTCTTTCACACATTCTTGTGGACCAGTGATTGCCTCGATAGCTGCATGCTGGCTAATGCTACAAGGGTTGCTTGTCTCTTGGCTCTGAAGACTTCCCATGGCCTTTGACAGTGCCGGTGGAGCGATTGTCCATCCTATACGCCAGCCAGTCATTGAGTACGTCTTACTGACCCCAGCGACAACAATACTTCGTGCCTCAAGGCCGGGCCGCAGGGTTGGAAATGAAACAGATTCGCGGCCATCAAAGACAAGCTGGTCATATATCTCGTCAGAAACAACAGAAAGGTCTGATTCGATCGCAATATCTGCTATGCGAGTGAGCTCTTCACGTGAATAAACAACTCCGGTTGGATTGCTCGGAGAACAGAGCAGAAGCATACGCGTATGAGGCGTAATTGCTGACTTCAAGGCCGCAGGCTGAAGCTTAAAATCTTCATCGATCGAAGTCTCAACGAGAATCGGTTTTGCTCCGGCAAGCTTGATTAATTCAGCATAACTGACCCAATAAGGAGTCGGCACGATGACTTCATCACCCGGGTTTAAGACAGCTGTAAAAACATTATGAAGGCTGTGTTTCGCTCCATTTGAAACGATAACGTGTGCTGGAGTCACCGTAAGCCCAGATCGACGGGTATAATCGTTTGCGATTGCTTCACGCAGCGCCGGTATCCCTGCTGCTGGCGTGTACTTCGTTTTCCCTGCGGTGATAGCTGCTTTCCCGGCCTTACAGATATGTTCTGGTGTCGGAAAATCTGGTTCTCCGACTGAGAGATCAATAACATCGATACCAGATGCCTTCATCGCGCCAGCTCGAGCTGCCATAGCAAGCGTCGCTGATGGTTGGAGGGAGGCCATCCGATGTGCTAATTGAAGGCAAGCAGCTTCTTCCATGAATTTTATTTCCTTTCCCGTTTCTTAACAGTAAGAACCTCAATGACGTGGCATACTTCTGGTATCAGTATGCCATCAGAAACTCGTGCTGGCATAAAAACAGAAACGAACCATCCGTCTACAGATACTACCACGGTGACCATGAGGAGCTTGGATGGCACAAAAACAAATTGGACTTTGGCTAATCGGTGCAAAGGGTGGCGTCGCCACGACCGTCATGACCGGTCTAGCAGCCCTTGCCCGGGGATTGGTTGAGCCAATTGGCCTCATTACTGAAACCGAAGGCTTTCATTCACTCAACCTGATTGATTGGAGTGATATCGTTATTGGAGGACACGATATTCGTAACGAGAGCCTTCTCGATGAAGCTCGCCGAATGTGGACAGTCAGTCGAGCCATTCCACCAGGCGTCTTGGAATCTGTAACTCCTGATCTGATAGATATTGAGACGCGAATTCGACCAGGAACTGTGTTGGCATCTGGCACCTCCATCCAAGCGATAGCTTCTCTACCGGAATCCAAAGTAGCCAAGACACCAAGAAGTATTATTGATCAGATTCGAACAGATATTCTCGATTTTGCAGGAACAAATGATGTTGAACGGGTGGTTGTGGTCAACCTCGCATCGACTGAACCTCCGTGGTCATCGCCTATTCCTGACAGCTTTGATGAACTCTCTCCTTTGCTAAAGCATGCATCAGAATCGAGTCCACTTCCTACTAGCAGCCTCTATGCAATTGCTGCATTTGAAGCAGATGCTGCCTATATCAATTTTACACCTTCTACTGGTGCAACACCGCAAGCACTCAATACCCTTGCGCAGCAGCGGGGGCTCCCCCATGCAGGGTGTGATGGCAAAACAGGTGAGACATTACTTAAGAGTGTGCTTGCCCCAATGTTTCGTGATCGGAACCTGAATGTCATGAGTTGGGTAGGACACAACATTTTTGGCAACCTTGATGGAAAAATACTGGACGACCCTTCAAACAAGGCCGCCAAGGTGAAGAGTAAAGACCATTTGCTTGCAAATCTCTTACCATCGACGCCGCAGACACTTGTATCTATTGAGTTCATTGAGAGTCTTGGTGACTGGAAAACTGCCTGGGACCACATCCATTTCGAAGGATTTCTTGGGACTCCCATGACCATGCAATTCACATGGCAAGGCTGTGATTCTATTTTGGCAGCTCCGTTAGTAATCGATCTCGTTCGGTTAGTTGATCGCGCCCGACTGGCTGGTGAGGCCGGTTCACTGCCTTGGTTGGCAAGTTTTTTCAAAAGTCCGCTCAATTGTCACGAGCAGGGTTTTGCAGCCCAGATGACCATGCTTCACGACTGGGTAAACAAACACTCGACACAACCTTAAAAGAGACTTTCTACTATAAAAAAAGTATTTTTGTGTACACGCAAAAACTCTCTTACAGTCTCTGAGAATGTCTTTTGACTGGATTTTCACATGGCATGGATGGGGCACGATCCGATTTTTTAGACAAAAATCCAAGTTTTTTTAAAAAATTCTCTGTGATTTCTCTTGACAGTAGAACACCAAATTTCTGAAAACTTGTACTTCATGCATGCAATGTATGTGCTTGCACATCATGGCTGCATGATAACGTCGATCGCTTCCAATACTCAGCACCCCAAGGAAGTAGTCGGTTCATTCCATAGGGGTGCTACTGGCAAGGAGCCATTCAATGGCCAAGAAGAAGGCTACTAAGAAGAAGGCTACTAAGAAAAAGGTAGCTAAGAAAAAGGCTGCTAAGAAAAAAGTAGCCAAGAAGAAGAAGAAAGTCGCCAAGAAGAAGGTAGCCAAGAAGAAGGCTGCCAAGAAGAAGGTGGCTAAGAAGAAGA
>WLWF01002452.1_pt1 | contig 13398 bp, 9 predicted proteins | sample 6718331 | NCBI WGS metagenome assembly WLWF01 (sample SAMN12718692, study PRJNA515312) | sponge metagenome | isolation source: marine sponge | host: Mycale hentscheli | place: New Zealand: South Island, Marlborough, Capsize Point | collected 2003-05-01
CAGCCGTGGCGTCCCATCCCAAAGACACATTTTTGTTAGTTGTCTGTTTTGCAATGGTGGCAGCCGAAGGCAGGAGCGCGTCACGTCGAGCCTGCCACCGGAAAGCAAATTGTGGTACGAGGTCACCGCTTACGCCTTCAATACGAAGGACGGCAAGAGCAACAAGGATTGAGATCGCAAGAAAAGCAGTGACACTCTTTTTTAGAAGTGGCTGAAATGTACTTTCTCTTAAAAACCATACGAAGAGAGAAACCAAGCCAGTGAAGGCCAGGATAAGAGTGATGATGTTTCGTACGGCTTGATCAATCACATCGCCAGCAAGTACTTCGAGCCAGCCGTATCGAACAAGCGCGATGGCTGCGGCGAGGGATGCCAGAGTCACCCAGATTTTTGCGGGGGGTACAATCTGGTGAGATGGTGGCACGGAGTCCCCTTCTGAGGCGGGGAGAGTTGGGGTCATAAGGTTTGGCGTCTCTTGTGAGAGGGTGTGTTTCCGCTGTCGGAAGGGCGGGATACGTTCGTTTTTGTACAGATGTTCTACAGGTGTCGGTTCCAGTTGGGCAATATCACGGAACTTTCGTCATAACCGGATTCACTGGAATACACGCTGTCAAAGATCGGTTAGACTTGAACGACGGTCCTTCATTCTATCGTTGTGTCTGATGTGAGGTGATACGCACCATCCATCTGATTTGTGTAACACGCGACTGAATGAAACCGCTTCATACGATTTTCTAGAAACCGATTCGTGGAAATCCCATGGTCGAGCCAATACAAACTATGCCTGATCCCTCGACAAAAAAGGTTCCTGCTTCAGGGCCATCAACCCTATCTGTACATGCTGGAGAAGCACGGGTGAAGCCAGGCTTTTCGATCACAGATCCGATCTTTGCTTCCTCAACATATACGTTCCCTGATACCCAGGCAATCGTTGACTTTCTTGAGCAAGGACAGTCTCGCGAAGAGTACGGGCGATACGGTAATCCGGGTGAGCGAGTTGTCGAAGACAAGTTGGCGGCGCTTGATGCTGGTGAAGCCAGCGTGCTCTTCTCGAGTGGTATGGCGGCATTCGTGGGTCTTCTGATGGCTCATGTTGATGCCGGAGACGACATTGTCTTTTTCGATGAGTGCTATCATCGAAGTCGTGAGTTCTGTCGGCGTCACCTGACTCGCTTTGGTGTTGGTTTTCGTGAGGTACGTACATGCGACTACGATGCGATGGAAGCAGCGATCACGCCGAGAACCAAGTTTCTGATTAGTGAGTCACCCACCAATCCACAATTGAGTGTTGTTGATATTGAGCGATTTGCCGAGATTGGACGCAGGAATGGGGTGCTGACATTAATCGATGCAACCTTGTCTACTCCGTATAACGTGAAGCCACTTGAGGCGGGCGTCGATTTTGTCTTGCATTCCGCTACAAAATACCTTGGTGGCCATAACGATCTTCTGGCAGGTGCTGTGACAGGTTCTGCCGAATTGCTCGAACCTGTCCGTAACCTGCGAGGCATTATGGGCGGTGTGAATGCTCCACATAATGCGTATTTGCTGGAGCGTGGCCTGAAGACGCTTGCCCTTCGTATGGAACGACACAATGCAAATGGACAGGCCGTAGCAGAGTTTCTCGCTGGCCATCCACGAGTGGAACGAGTGCTGTATCCAGGCTTGCCAGACCATCCATTTCATGCCATCGCCAAGCAGACAATGCGTGGCTACGGCGGACTTGTGACGTTTTTCATTCGTGATGCAGACTGGCGGCAGACAGCCGCTGTTATTGATGCGGTGAAAATTCCTCGCATTGGCCCGAGCCTCGGTGGAGTTGAGTCACTTATTGAACAACCAATGGTGATGAGTTACTGGAATTACTCACCTGAAGAGCGGGCTGGTTTTCGAATTCCAGACAACATGGTGAGAATGGCCTGCGGCATCGAGGATGCTGAAGATCTCATTGCAGATCTGGCTGCAGCCCTCGATGTGGCGGAGTAAGCAATGCAGTTTCGCACACGGGCAATTCATGTAGGGCAAGAAGCCGACCCATCAAGTGGTGCCGTGGTTCCACCAATCCATCTGGCAAGCACATTCGTTTTGCCAACTGCAAACGGTGATGCCCAGTACGACTATGCCCGAACAGGTTCGCCAACACGACATGCGTTTGAGGCAGTGATGGCTTCGTTGGACGGTGGCGCCCGCGGGTTGGCTTTCGCTTCAGGCATGGCGGCAACGCACTGTGTGACGATGTTACTGAAGCCGGGGGATCACCTTGTAACAGGCACGGATATCTACGGAGGAAGTTGGCGGCTCTTTAATAATGTGCTCGCAGAACGGGGCATTTCGGTCACTGCTGTCGATACTACGGATCGTGCCGCGGTTGAAGATGCAATGCGTGCGGAGACCCGGATGCTCTGGATTGAACCGACTGGAAATCCACTGCTATCAGTCACAGACGTTGCTGGGTGCGCTGCACTTGCTCAGAAAGCCGGTGCGTTGCTTGTCGCCGACAATACGCTTGCAACACCGGTGCTTTGTCGGCCGCTGGAGATGGGTGCAGACATTGTTATGCATTCAGCGACGAAATATATCGGTGGGCATAGTGATCTACTCGGTGGACTTCTCGTTGCACGTGACCCTGAAGTTGGTGAACAGCTGCATTGGATGCAGAATGCAACTGGTGCCGTGATGGGGCCTTTGGAATCCTTTTTGTGTTGTCGGGGTGTGAAGACACTTGAGCTTCGGGTTCACGCACAGTCAGCAACGGCACTGCGGTTGGCTTCGTGGTTGCATCATCAGCCATCAGTAAAACGGGTCTACTATCCTGGGCTCGCTGACGACCCCGGGCATGCCGTTGCTGCAAAGCAATATCATGGAGGTTTTGGGGCCATGGTAAGTTTTGAGATTGATAGCGACGTGAAGGGCGCTCAACGCTTTGTTGAATCGACACGGCTATTCCAGCTTGCCGTCAGCCTTGGGGCTGTTGAGTCTCTGATTGAGGTGCCGGCTGTAATGTCGCACGGGGCGTATGCACCGGAGGCTCGTCGAGCAGTTGGAATAACAGATGGGCTAATTAGGCTGTCTGTTGGCCTTGAAGAGGCTGGCGACCTTGAGGAAGACCTGTCTCAAGCAATGGATTCGCTCTCCGCCTCATAACGCCTCGGAGCTAGGAATGATAGGCAGTCTGCGTTGAGGGTGTTGGTTTTTACAAAAGTTCTGGCTGTACGGATTCCGATATCTTTTCTGAATGCATCAGCAATCACGATGGCTGCATATGCCATTCGTGAACGCTTATCCAGGAGAGAATCATGCGTCAGAATCCGCTTCAACTTGTCGCACTTGTAGTGTGCCTGAACGGCCTGTGTACGAGTTTTGCCTTCGGAGAGAACGAGGCACCGTCCGCGAAAAGCCTTCGCTGGACGCCCCATCGAGCAGCTGCTCGACCTCTCGATACACGCAGTGAGATGGCTGGCGAAGAAAATGTCTCCTCGGCTTCGCCGGCGAAACCTTCAGGCAGTGAGCTTGCGCCTTCATTGTCGAATGCGGTAACCAAAAGCCAGCAGGGTGCAGCGTCGCCACAGACTGAAAACATGCTGCCCGATCAGGCTGCTCTTCCTGCCACGGTTTCTGTCCCAGACACCATTCCTGCTCGCGATGCAAAACCGTCGTTACAAGTAGTTGCAAAAGCCCCTCAAGAAGACTTTGCCCCACTCCGTAAACAACTCGATCCAAGCCGTATGGTTGAGAATCTCGGCGAATGGATGGCCGACGCACAGCCTGCAGACTCAACTGGCACAGTTTCAGCCCGTCAGGGTGATGACGGTCCATTTGGACTCGGAATGATGCGAACCCCCCAGGGGCACAACGCTGGCCGACCAATTCTCAGTCAGGAACGGCCTGCTGATCTGCAAGTTGTCGCCAAGCAGCGTGAGGGAGGTGGCATGGCCCCCCCGTATACACAACGAATGAATCAGAGTGCCGTTCGCCCTGAACGATTGGCAATGGATGTCGATACAGTTCCTTCTGTCATGGCTCGTCGAGCACAGGCAGAGGCAGTGCCACCGCCGCCAGTTTCGAAGAAGTCGTCTGTCTCTACAGATAGTTCCATGGACAGTAAACCGTACATAAGTGGTGATTCAATGATTATCGACGGGCCACCGGGTACTGGTTTTGAATCATATAGCGAAGGTCCTCCTTCGATGGGCGAAGAGATGTGGATGGGCCGGACACCGGCGCAACTTCATGTCGAATCTTTCTACGATGATCCCTATGCATGTGAAGAAGATTGTAATCCAACACCATGCTGTTTTGATGGAACGGTCTGTCGGTGGTTGCATCAGTTTGGCAGGCCGTATTATGGTTGGAAATGGTATCGTGATTTCACAGCAAGTGTTGGTGTGACTGCCTTTGAGAATGAAGCCGACCTCGGTCTTGTTGGAAACTTTGGTACAAATGAATACCTCAACTTTGGCATGCCGCTCTGGAATGCTTTTGGAATTGGGTGGCAGGTTGGTGTGCGTGGGACACAGACAGGATTTGGGACACGGTCTGTTGGACCAAATCTAGCTAATCAGACGTTGATTGATTCTCGCAATCAGCAGTTTGTGACTACGGGTTTTTACACAAGAGCCTTTGAGGGACACGGTTTGCAGGGTGGAGCTGTGTTCGACTACCTCAATAATACGGGGTTTATTGGTACCGCTGACATCAAGCAAATGCGTGGCGAAATAAGTTATGTCTGGGGATATCACGAATTTGGGTTTTGGGGGGCAGCTAATGCTGGTAAGGGACTTGGGTTTATAAATAATACGACTGGCAGAACATTTGAAAATAACACGATTCACACATACAACGCGTTCTACCGCGTGCAGTTTGGCGATGCGAACGAGTGGAAAGTCTGGGGGGGAGCCTCCCATGAAGGGCAGGGTTACATCGGTTCAATCCTTCGGGCACCGATGACAAAGTCACTTGCTCTTGAAGGTGTGTTCGCATATTTAATGCCGGGCGAATCAAAATCAGTGACAGATCGCACCAACAATATCACAGCAACCTTCACACCAATGGCGTGGAATCTCGGTATCAATCTTGTTTACTATCCTCGAGGTCGCTCAAGACGAAGCCTTGCGAGTCCATACCGTCCGCTGTTTGATGTTGCTGACAATGGAACAATGATTACGGGCATCTAAACTCCTGTTTTCATTGAATCTCAGCGGTACACCGACGTGCGTTTCTCAAAGTTACTGATTTTCGGTATCTTTTAGGCTGAAAGTCAGCAGTTCTGATCACGCCATCGTGGCTTGTGATCACTGCCCTGTACGAGGGGCCACTACGGCCCCTACGCCAGCAAAACACAGAGAAACATGACAGAAAATAATGACCCCTGGGCGAATCTTGCAGATTCGCTCGGTGCGGCTCCCGGAGGGGAACCATCTCAGAAACCACAAAGTCGTCCCGCAAAACCTTCCAGGCCAGCCGAGGCTGAGAAACCAGTACACGAAACTCCCGCCGCTGAAACATCTCAGACAGATTGGGGCGGCGTCGCAGATCAACTTGGTATTCAATCATCAGCGCCGGCATCGCCGAAGCCCACTCAAGAAAGAACGCCGAGAGAGGCCGAACCGGCACCACAGCCTCCAAGGGCCGAGCGTCCACCGGTGAACGACGGTTTTGGAGCAGGGTTGCTCGATGATGGTGGCGCGGCGACTCAACGTTCATCGAGACCACCCAGACGGTCAAACGATAGGCCAAGACGGTCATCACGTCCTACTCGTTCGGATGATGACGAGCGGCAGGCAACGCCTGCCCAACACAATCGCAGCCAGGAAAGCAGTACACAAACTAGTGATGAGGTTCGCGATGGTGATCAGGTTCGCCATCAAGAGCGTGATCAAGCAACCGACGAATCGGATGAGCCAAGGCGTCGCCGTCGAGGGCGACGTGGAGGCCGTGGCCGTGGTCGGCGGAATGATCGCAGCTCCCAAGAAGAAGTTCGGGCTGAGGACAACGAGGAATTGCCTGGCTACGGGCGGAACCTTGATGGAGAGCGAACCGAACGGCAAGGTTCGCCTGCTGAGACTTCTTCTGATGGTCGGCCGCAAATCCCAAGAGAAGATGGATTTGGGAACAGGGTCAACACTGATTCCGAAGAACGAACTTCTGAATCAGACGGAGGTCCTCGCTCTGACAGCAGTCGAGATGACGATCAGGAGGGATCGCGAACTGATGATCGCCCACCACGTCGCCGTCGTCGTCGCCGTGGTCGTGGGCGGCGCACACGAGATGGCGAAACTATAGAAAATGGCGGCCAGCGCTCTCATGAAGAGAGTGGTGAAAATTCAAATGAAGTGCAGGGTGGGCACCAGACTGGTGAAAAACCATTCACTGAACGCGAACCTCGCGGGAATGAAGATTCAGACGGAGAACCTCGTCGCCGTCGCCGTCGTCGTCGACGACGAACGTCAGATGAAGAGCCACAAGAAACCAGTGGCGAGGGTCGTCCAGCCCGAAGGCCTGCATCAGGCAGTTCAAGTGGGCAACGCAGACCAGCCCGCAGTGGCGGCCGCAGAGGAGAAGCCGGCCGTGGTGGTGATGGCGAAGGTCGGCGTCGGGAAACTTTTTCTCGTGTTGGGTCGAGGCGTGAAGACGACGAAGAAGGCCTGGAATATCTTGGTACCGAAGACGAAATGGCTCCATCAGATCATCGCGATAACGGAGATGAAGATGTGCTCGCCGAAAGTGGGCTCGACGGTGTTCGCGATGTACCGAGTTGGGTGGAGGCAATTGGCATCGTCATCGCCAGCAATATGGATAGCCGCAAACAACCGCCTCAAAACTAAATCTCTTTGATCAAGATCTGGTTTTCGACCATCGGGATTGCAATGGCTGCCTTGTTTCAAGGCAGCCACGTCCTGTGTCTTGCACGAACGTGTGCGGCTGAGGCCCTTTAGGTAAAAAGAGCATCACGTTTTCATCGAGAATTGGCCCATGCGATGACTGGTCGCCGGTGCTTTTTTCTGTTTGGCGCAGCATTTGCTTCTTTTCCTTCTGACCGTCCCGCCCGAGAAGTTCAGCAGGAAAGTGAGGCCACCGATGAGTCTGTGTGATCAACAACAACGGGCATCCGCTCTTAGATCTGGTCTGCCCGTTGATAATCTGATTATTTTGTCTCGGGCAGATCCAATTATCTGCGGGCATTCAACAGAGACGCGGAATCTTGCGGAAGCAGCATGCACTCTTGGTATTCGGAATGTTCATATTGTGAGTTATCCGCTCGACGTCCTTGCGTCCTCTGGGCTGCCACTCAAACCAGAACACTCCGTTGAGGCGTACTCGTCCGGTATCACGGTGTCCCGTCCGGAACCCATTGGTGATTATAAGGTGCTGGATGGTCGACTTGGTTCCGCGATCTCCGGACATCTTATTAACCTTCTTGCACAGCTCCCTGGAAAAACAGCCGTTATGGATCTCTATCTTGTCCCGCACGGCCAGATGGTGATGCAGGCAGTAGAGACTTCAGGCCGAAGTGGCATTGCCGCAGCACCTGTGACAATTGGAGAGGCTGTTGGGTCTGATATTACAAACGTGGTATCCAATGCGCTCGCCACCGGGCAGTCAGGTGCAGCTGCTCTTGTGATGCAAAACTACCTGGATCACGATCAGCCGGTGGCAGTGAGCAAATTCACCCGTGAACTGATTGTTGCCTCCGGTGCAAAGGTAGACGAAGCCCTTGGTACAAACTTCGCGCAGCAACTTTCTGAGCGAGTTCGCATCAGTTATCCGGCCATTGACACCTCGGCCTATTTGTCACCGTCAATCAGCGTGGCTGAGCAAGCAGCGATTTTATCCAAGCGAGGTCTTGTTCGTGATGGATATGTTTTGTTTCTGAGTCGCCTTACCAAAGCCAAGGGTGTCGAGGATCTTATTCATGCCTATCGTGCAAGCGATTTGTATCGTCGGATACCGCTTGTTGTCTGTGGTTCTGGTCCCGATGAAGAGTTCTTTCGCACTATTGCGAACAAGGATCCATCAATCCTCTTTTTTAATGACATCGGTGATCTTGAAAAACTTGCACTCATGTCAGGATGTCACGCATACACTCTCCCGAGCAAACCTCGCGTTGAATTCACAGAAACATTCGGTATTGCTATCGCTGAGGCCATGTTGTCAGGTGGGATAGGTCCTGTGATAACAACGCGTACTGGCGGTATACCAGAGGCAACAGGTGATCATTGCCTCTACCATAAGGCAGGAGATGTTGCTGACCTTGTGGCATGTCTCAATAAAGTAGCAAGTATGCCTGACCACTCTCGAGCATATTTGAGCCAGCAGGCACGGAGCTATGCGTGCCGTTTCGATCGAGAAAAAATACTGAAAAGTCTTCTCACACAATCTACGGTGCAGACTGCAGCGTAACGATCCTGTTTTACGGAGAAAAGGAGCGAACGGCGGAACGCTCAATGGAAGATCACGCAGACACATTAGAAAATCGACGACCAGTTGCTACCGAGCGAGTGACACTGGTCGACCCGTTCATTGGCACGGAACCAGTCGATCTTCCCCCGCGTTCTGGAATCGCAGCAACGTGGTTCTGGCCAAAGCCGCAAATTGGTAATACTCATCCCGGGGCGTGCCTTCCTTTCGGTATGGTTTCCGTCATGCCGTACAGCGGGGGCTATCCAACTGGGTACGGTTGTTACGCCAAGTCGCTTCAGGGGTATCCGCCACGGCTCAAAGAGGAATTGCAGGTGTCTGGCTTCACCCACTTCCAGCAGTCCGGTGTTGGAGCCATTCGAAAATATTACAACTATTGTCGAATCTCACCTTTTCTTGAGGAAGGAGGTGGCCTTGCAATGGTGGGAACCCCCTTCTCAGTTGATCAAGAAGAGGCTGTTCCTGGTTTCTATTCATGTATTCTCAAGCCGTATGGGATTCGTGCTGAAATTACAGTGACCCCGCGCGGTGCAATTCATCGATACACGTTTCCACGATCGAGTTGTGCGGGGGTAGCAGTCGACTTTTCTCACGGTGGTATTGAAATTGAAGATGGAAGAACAATTCCTCTGCGGGCAGAGTATTGTCTACAAGGAGCCTTCGGTGCGGAAGCATGTGTCACCATGGAGGGCCTTCCAATCAGGATGTCTGTGGAGGTCTCTGGTTTTGATGCCCACAGTGCTGCATCTTCTCTTTGGGAGAATGGGAATTTTCTTTCTGGCGACCAGGAGAGGTCCTATGAATACATACGTGAGTCGACCTATGTGCCATTCGGAGTGTGCTTTCAGGGGCCAACCGAAGACGAGCATGTTGTCGAGATAAAGGTCGCGTTTTCCTTTCGGAGTCGAAAAAAGGCGTATGAAAATCGGTTAGCCGCCCCTCAGGATTTGTCTGCCGCGAGAAGTATCGCAAAGAGAGACTGGGAGGAGAGGCTTGGTCGAATCCAGGTTCAAGGAGGCACGCGTGCTCAGCAGAGGACGTTCTATACGGCTCTTTACCACAGTCTCATTAAGCCGAGTGAAGCTCATGATGAGTCTCCATTTTGGCCATGGGACGGTCCGTTTTTCTATGATTTCTCCACACTTTGGGATATGTATAAAACTCAACTCCCTCTTGTGCTTTCGTTATGTCCAGAAGAAGGAGTTGCGATTGTCAATGCAATGCTTACCGTGGTGGAAATGGAGGGCAATTTTCCTATCGGGTATCGTCTTGCTCGAGGGCATGACCGTTTCGCCCATCAAGCCAGCGCTCTTGGCCATGTTGTCATAGCCGATGCTTTTCATCGGCGTTTACCAGGGATTGATTGGGAGCGTGCCCTTACGATGATGTCCAAGGATCTTGGCAGAGCGTACGGCGAAGTATTTTTTCAAGAAGGTGTGGTTCATCCTCTCACGCATACTCTCGACCTTGCGTACGGCTGTTTTTGTACAGCGGCGATTGCGACTGAAGTAGGTGACGATACTGTAGCTGCACAGATGCTTGAGTATGCGAGTCAGTGGGAAAATGCTTTTGACAAAACTGGTGTATTAAGAGATTCAACCTATTACGAGGGATCGAAATACAATTATAGTTTTCGGCTATTGCATGATATGGCCAGCCGTATTTCTATTGCCGGTGGAGACACGGCTTTTGTCGACCTGTTGGATACTTTTTTTGGCTACGCGGCTGATCCTGTTCCGGCACCAGGGGTATTCCCGAGCCGTGCCGAGATGGCCGAAGGCGAATTGCTGGGACGTTTTGAAGGATTCAATAATGAGCCTGATATGGAATCGGCCTATGCCTATATCTATGCAGGTCGGCACGACAGGGCTTGCGAAGTTATACGCGCGGGCATGTCGCAGTGTTATGGAGATTCCCGTGGCGGCCTAGTAGGAAATGATGATTCCGGTGGTATGAGTTCCTGGTACGTCTGGAGTGCATTAGGGCTTTTCCCTGTAGCTGGGCAAGACGTGTTCTTAATTGGTTCCCCGCTTTTTGAACGTGCGGAAGTTCAGTTGGGGCAGGGACCGGCGTTCGTTGTTGAAAGCGAAGGGGGTGGAGTAAAGAGTCCGTACGTACAGGCCGTAGCCCTGAATGGAAAGTCTCTTTCGCGACCATTTTTGCAATGGAAGGACCTGTGCTCAGGAGGCACACTTTCCATTGAGATGTCACAGCATCCAACCGTCTGGACCCACCAGCGACCGCCTTCGATCGTTTAACGAAAGAAGGAGAAGGAAGAACCGGTCTGCTTCAGCCCGCAGAGAGAAAGGGAGCAGGACACTGCTGAGATTGAGTCTCACTGTCAGGTTTTTTTCGAAAAAAATGGAATTTTATTGTCTTGTAGAGGGCTCGCGTTGACGAATACTCTTAAGGAAGAAAGGAAGGTGATCTGTTGAACAAGCTGTCGCACTACAAGCTGCCACACTCTTGGCTTTACAAGTTTTCGCTTGTTGTATTGTTTTCTTTATTTCTATTCGCGCCGATAGAATGCTTCGCCGTGAATCAGCACGCGATAGACGGACAGCTCTCGCTTGAAGATGTGCAACAAATCATTGAACGATCAGAGCGGAATGAAGAAGCCGTTGAACTCAATATATTAAAAGAGCTTGATGCAGATATGGCCCACGCTGTCGCCAAGACTCGTGGCAAGCTTTTTTTAAATGGACTGACTGCAATCACTCCAGAAGTTGCAGGGATCCTGGCAACGCATCGCGGATGGTTGCATCTTGAAGGGCTTCGTTCGATAAGCCCGGCAGTCGGCCGGGCCTTGTCAAAGCACCAAGGATGGCTTTTTCTTAACGGCCTACAAATGTTAGACAAAGATGTAGCAATTGCGATATTGCCTTACCGAGGAGAGTTGTATCTCGATGGTGTCGAGACAATCACTCCTGAAGTTGCTGCAATAATTGCAAAGCGACAGAGCGGCGTTGAGCTTTATGGTGTTCGGAACATCAATTACCACTCTGTGGCCACGCTGAGAAGAAATTCGCAAATAGTGTTACCTTCGAAATACGCGAAGGCAGCATGGTGGCCGTTTTAGGCAGATGCAAGATGTTTCCGTGTGCTGTCTCAGATGTTCATCACAAAAAAGAAGACCTGACGGAGCAATGCCCCATAAGGCCTTCTCAATTTGATTCAGGATTTGAATCGCTTTAGTCGTTAAGGCTACTTACTTCACCACCGTTTCGTGAGCCAACTGCTCGCCAAATCGCTTGTGAGACAGATGATGACACGGTCTTGGTCGAACCGTCCATCATGCAGGAATTTACAACACCACCAGAGTGGTAGCTCCTGGATGTCACGACAGCCACAAGTGGGCTTCCTGTTCTACCGCCACCTTCACGGTTTGATGTGTAATCACCAATTTGACCATCAGATAGTGCCGAATCGGTGTTTGGAGGAAACGTGGTCGTCAAGCCAGATTGATGGACTCGACCATCACACCATTCTGTATGGCCGGAGGATGGTTCCCCCTGATTCTTGATGGATCCACTGAAGCCCGCGAGTGCAGAAGGATCCGTTGGAACTGTAGTTTGATCCTTGCCGTCACGCTGATACGTGGTCCAGCCTTTTACTTCACCCATGCAAAGGGTGTTTGAAAGACCATCTCTGAAATCACGTGGTTTTGGCTCAAAGTTGACTCCAAATGCACCATCGCCGACAAAACTTCCATTTGCTGCGAGTATGAGGCCAGTCCCCATATTCACCCCAACATTCGTGAGGTAGTACTCTGTACCTCGAGGTTCATCTTTGATCTCACTGGGGCAAATCAAAGTATCTATGCGATAATTGCAGATATTTTTACCGGCAACTTGTACTGCCTTGTACGAGTTGCTTCCAGCAACACCAGCAGTTTCAGCAGCCTGAATTGCAGCCATGACGCCACTGCCCAAACCATTTTGTTCGACATAAGGGAGTAGTTTTGCTTGCACAGACCAATCGTTGATATCCGCCCACGCGGAGGTCATGCCAAATGACTTTGGGTAATGTTTTTGGGAATTTTCATAGCTATGGAGCGCCAGACCCATTTGCTTGAAATGGTTACTGCACGAAACACGTCGTGCTGCTTCTCGGGCCTGCTGTACAGCTGGCAGCAAGAGGCCGACAAGAACACCAATAATGGCGATGACAACCAGAAGTTCGATGAGCGTGAACCCCGAAGGCTTCCCAGATTTTTGCGTCTTCATTTGTTTCCCTTCATTCGCAAAGTTGAATGGTGGCTGGCTGGGAAAAACCGGGCTGGCTGATTTGTTGATATTGAGATTCAGTCTCAATAGCGTTAGTCTAGTCGTCTGCTCAGCATCGTCAATACCAGATTCCGTGGGAAATCCATGACACACGATTCAACGAATAATCAGAAAACAACCGAGCAGAAAACAACCGAGCATTCACCTCGCAACCCGCCGGAGCAGCTCAAGCCCATAGCATCAGCAGATCTCTTGCAAGGACGCCGAGAACTGCAGATTCTTCATGGCAATGAGGTCTATCGCCTCACGCTTACGCGTACCGGTAAATTGATTCTTCACAAGTAACAAGGCCAGTGGGTGGAAGTGGTGCCCATCATGCTTTGCTTGCAAAGGTTCGTTAGCCGTCTTCAGCCAGAAGTGACCGGAGCGATGGTTCGATTGCTTCAGCCCAAATGGCATATCCTTTTTGTTTTGGATGAAGCAGATCAGGCATGATCTCTTTTGAGAGCGTTCCATCTGGCAGAAGAAACCGTTCATTGATGTCAAGGTACGTGACGCCATCTTTCTTTGCCAGTTGTTTTATCAAAGCATTTGTTCTGTCATTATTTTTTCTCTGCGGATCAGAAACTTTTTCTGATCGCGGAAAAATGGCGAGAAGAAGTATTTTGGTCGTTGGAGATTTCGTACTGATGCGCTCAATAATTTTTTCAACTCCCGCAGCAATAGCTTTTGGTGGATCTTTCCTATGGCCGGT